>Ga0256827_10002772_pt1 | contig 11219 bp, 5 predicted proteins | sample CV84metaG_FD_185977 | JGI IMG/M metagenome (GOLD analysis project Ga0256827, IMG submission 185977) | Hydrothermal vent microbial communities from East Pacific Rise, Pacific Ocean - CV84 | ecosystem: Environmental > Aquatic > Marine > Hydrothermal vents | place: Pacific Ocean: East Pacific Rise...
AAAAGTATTTGAGGATTTAAATTTTGAGCAACAACGCAGAAATCGGACTTTATAGACAAGCACTAATTATTCTTTTTCTCTAACAAGTTGTAATGCACCTTTTACTTCAGTTTCTTCGTCGTCGTACACTCCTTTGTATCTAATTACATAGAAATATACACCTGGTGAAGCATAATTGTTTCCAACTTTACCGTCCCAGCCAGCTTCTTCAGTTCTCCAGTCATCCCATTGATATAAAACTTTACCCCAACGGTTCATAATAAATCCTTCAAATGCTTTTAAAGATTTAGCATATACTTGGAAATAATCGTTAGAGCCATCGCCATTAGGTGTAAATACATTAGGTATTTTAATATACGATTCGCTATCAACCATAATAAATCTGTATGCAGTAGTATCGTAACAACCTTCTGTGCTTTTAACAATAAGGTCAATTTCGTAGTTTCCTTCTGAGAAAGTATAAGTTGGATATTCGTCTTTAGATTCGTAGATAATATTACCTTCTTCATCTCTAACAATCCAATTATATTTACTAGCATCAACGGTGTTATGATACATTGTAACATCAAGAGGTGCTGTTCCTTCTGTATTCATTCTTTCATCATCAATAACAGCATCTATAAAACCACTCTCACCAACAATTAATTGTAATGTATCTTTACAATGATGTTGTTCTCCTACATATCCCGGGTCTAATGTAATTAGCGATACGTAATCAACAGCAACATAGCTTGTGTCTGATGAAGTTAAACCATAAATAGAATCTATCACACAATTTGCTCCATTATCAATTTGTTCGTCAAATCCTGGTATATTATTTTCCGGATCAGCTACCAAAGTAGAACTTTGCCAGCAATTCATTATTGCATAAGAAATAGTATCTTCACAAGTTGTAATACTATCGTTAATTATCTTAATAATACCATTATTCTGCCCACATGTTGCATCTCTATTTTCAAACTTAGGATAAACAATTTCCGGTTCTTTAATAAATGTTGCACCATTTGTTGGAGAAGTACAACCCCAATCACTATGTGTAAGCAAACTTACTTTATGAAGAAGATTATCACAATCGCCATCGGTTGTCCATCTAACATAATGGCTACCTTGTTTTAAGCTGTCTATATTAGTGCTTGTTCCACTTTCTGTGCTATCTATAGTTGGATTATCAAAGAATTGCCAAGACCAACTTGTAGGATTTGCATCGTTATCTGGTTCTGCCCATATTTTGGCAGCTTCTCCATGGCAATAAGGTCTGCGGAAACCTATTTCTCCAGAAGGTCTTTTAGCAAAAGATAATAATAATGTATCTTTATCTTCGCAACCATTTTCAGAGTTTGTTCCTGTCCATACCAAAGTATAATAATCGTTTCCGGATATTCCTGTAGAGTTCCATATAATTACAGACACAGAATCGTTCTCTACTTGTGAAACATTACCACTTGCATCAGGATTAAAAAATGATATTCCTGAACTTGCTTTAGACCAATAGCCGTCTCCTATATTTATACTAGGATTTAATATATAAAAACCTCCGCCATTAGCTAAACAAACAGTATCAGTTCTTACAGAGTCTACATATTCTCCTGTAGAAGTTATTGTATTTTCTAATCTATAACAACCCGGACAAGCATCAACTTGTGGTTTTTGTTTAAATGTTACTGTAACAAAATCTGAAGTGTCTTGACATACAGGATAATTACTACCCGGTATTATTCCATTTTCTATTACATAAGCAAAAGATGCTGTTCCATAATCACCTGCTGTAACTGTAGTATTAGCTTCATGATCACTAGGATCCCAATCAACACCATTTCCTGATAAAGAAATCCAGTATCCTGTTGCACAGTATATGTTTTGAGAATTTGTAAGATCAAGCTTTAAACCACAAACCTCAGGTTCTATAATCACAGTATTATTATCTGCCTGTATATCAGGATAGAAAAACGCTTTCATAGTATCTTTTGCTACACATTGAGTTCCTGTGAAAGAACCAATATTATATTCTTGCCATATCATTGTAACAGAATCTACACAATAATGCTCTGGTACAGGAAAAGTGATATACGCATTTGGGTTGTGTTGTTGATCAGGATCTTCAACTATTGGCATTGTAGTGTTTGCAGTAGTATCAAAAAAGGCAGAATCAGTCCAATAAATAGGAGCATTTTGCCAAGTTCCATAAGCAGAAGTTCCGCTGGCATCTACCTGAGCATTCATTTGTAGTCTCCAACCACAAATACTTGTGTCGTTTCCTGCACTAATTTCAGGTATTCTAATAAATTCAATTATAACAGTATCGGTGCTTGCACAAGATTCCATATTGATATTATATTCGTGCCAAACAAAATAATAAGTGCCATATTCTGTAACAGTTATTGATGTTGCATTAGTATCTTGTGCGGCTTGACTTCCATCTCCAAATGTTACTGAACCACCTGTAGGAACAGAGTCTATTGACCAATGTCCTGCTGATGCATTAATTGACGGTGTAGCATGTAATCTCCATTTTTGTCCACAAACACCAATATCCATACCTGCATTTGCTTCGGGTTGTTCAAAGAATGTTATTGTTACCCAACTATCTGATGTACACTCTGAACCGGAAACTCCTGTGCTACTAGCAGACCAAATAAGTGTAAATTCTACTTGTGAAGAATCTGTCCATTCTAACATATTTGGATTTATCGAAATCCAAGTGTTTGGGTCGTTTGGGCTTAATATTGTTAATCTATTATCGGGGCAAGTCCAATGTCCTTGACCTAAAGCTTGCATTTGATAAGAAGATTCGCATGTTTCATCATTATTACCCGGATAAGATAATTCGGCAGGGCGTTCAAAAGTTATATCTATATGGTCTTGGCTTTCGCACATACCATTAGAAACATGCCAGTAAAATTGTTCTGTAACATAATCATCTTGACCCCAACTTGGCAAAATTGTTATACAAACATCTGTTACTGTATCAGAAGGAGCTATATATGCTCCGTTAGGAGCTGTCCAATATCCATAAAAACCAGGACCCCAGTTTCCAACAGTATCAACAGATAAGCATACAGTGTTTCCACAAGTATCGGCTCCGTTAATAATAATATTTGGCATTTGTATAAAAGCAACCTCTACACTTGATGTGTCAGAACACACATTATTAGGGTCAGTTTCTACCCAAAATAAATTATATACTCCGTAGTTTGCTGTAACAGATGGAGTAGGCGAAGTATTAGGATTAATTGTTACTCCGGTAGTATTTAACCAATGTCCGGTATTACCGGCACTAATAGAGGCATGTAAACCTCCTGATGTGCTACAAAAAGCAGTATCTTGTCCTGCAAAAGTATTTATTGTTGGATAAAATGTTATAATTACTTGGTCTGTTGAATCGCAATCTCCACTAATTTCGTGATATCCGAAAGTATAAGCTCCCGGCATATTAACTGTTACTTGCGATTGATTATTATTTATTTCACTAAAATCGACACTAGAAGATGCCGGAGAATTAATAACTACCCACTCCATATTATTACCCGGAGAAGGAGTATAACCATTCATGCTGTAAATTAATCCACATACATCTTCGTCGGCACCTGCATCAGGGTGAGGTATTGTACAACAACCATCTGTTCCTGCAGGTAATATACTAACAGAACCTGTTGCAACTTCGGAGGTACAACCATTTTCGGTTACCTGTAAAGTTATTTGAGCAGGAGAGCAATCTGCAGCTGTTCCCATAGCAAACTGGATTGTTAAAGAATCCGGATTTGTATCGCTTCCTATTAATGTTGCTCCTGTACATGAGCTTGGCCATGTCCAGTTATATGTAGCACTATTGCTAGCATTACCTACATAAATTAAACTAGCAGTAGAACCTTCGCATATTACATCAGAATTAAAAGTAGCAGTAGGTAATTGATTAACTGTTACCGTTTGTTGGCTATTTGCATCAGAGCAACCATTTTCGGCATCAACTTGTAGTGTTATATTATTTGAACCAACCGGCATAATAACATCATAATCTCCTTGTCCCGATCCTGAAACCACTGTACCACCTGCAAAATCCCAAGTATATGTATCAGTAGCTGTTCCGTTACCTGTATATTCTACATGAACCGTATCTCCTTCGCATACTGGTGTTGTTGCTGTAAAATCGGCTGTTATTGGTTGGTTATCTTCAATTGTAATAGTAATTGTATCTGTTCCACAAACAGATGTTTGTATTATTAAATCAATAGTTTCATTGCCTTCTATATTGCCATCTAAAGTAGGAGTTATCACTATTGCTGTAGAATCTTCTCCTGCATTAAATTGGATAGTTCCATTTAAATTATTGTAATCTGTTCCGTTTGTTGCTGTTCCTTCAATTGTATAAGTAATTGTTGAGTCAGAAATAACAGGTTGTTCTAAAGTAAAGGAAATAACAACATCTCCACATCCTTCAATAACTGTTCCTGTTGCGTTAGTATTGGTATATGATAAATCAATATCTAAAGCATTACTAGAAAAACTATTTGCTTCTAAAAATATAGCAGAATCAAATACAGAATCTCCAGCATCTCCTATTGCAATTTTTATATGATATGTTTCGCAAGCTGTAACATCTAATGATACTGTTAATACTGTTGTTAATCCATCATATTCTACAGTTGTACCACCTGTATTATCAACATAATATTGAGTAGGAAAAACATTGTCAATTGTAACGGGGTCGGTGCTATTTGGCATTAAAGCAACATTTTTACTGTTATTAGAAAATGGGCCAGATATTCCAGGTCCATTAACAAAAAAGCCAAATACGTCATTAAAATCAGAGCCTACATATTCAGGAAATTCTTCTGATGCAAAAACATATTTAAATTCAACATGGTCTGATAAAGGCACAAAATCAAATTCTAATACAACGGCATCATTAATTGAATAATTTGAGCCTAATAATTGTTGTAAATCTGGGTCGCTTCCCGAATCAACAGTAGCTCCTGCTCCCGGCTGAGTATTTGCCGCTAATGCTAGGTTTACATCGCCACAAGCCAAAATTACGCCTCGGTCTAAACCAATTGATGTTGAGGCACAATTGCTAAATTCTCCAATTACTGCACTTGATGTGGTGTTAATTGTAATGTTAGAAATGTCTACTCCACCACCTACAATAACATCGTTTACGTAATAATCTACGCCTGCACCTGTGGTTACAGTTTGTGAATAAGATAACAATGTTGTTATCATTAATCCAATAATTAATATATATTTTTTCATAATTTGGTTTTTAAATATAATAAAATTGTTATTAGTATTTTTTGAAATTTATAAATTTCCTATTTGTGCAGGATTATATTCTTTGTTATTTATTAAAATCTTATAAACGCCAATTTTACTAAAAAAATATTCGTAATATTTCCAATGATTTGCATATTTGTATAAAACAAGTTTAGCAGTTCTTTCACCGTTTTCGTTGGTATCAGAAATAGTTATACTTGTTACTCCTCTATAGCCGGAAATTTTATTTTTTAGAGTTTCTAGACTAGAATTATCGTTTAAATTTTGTATTGTAAACGTAAATTCTTTTGGTGTTTCTTTATTTTCAAATTGAGTGGTAAAATCACTTGTTTTTTCAAAAACAAACACTAAATTATTTGTGGCATTCTGTGCAAAAGTGATAGAAGAAAATACAATTGCAATTAATAATAAAAATACTTTTTTCATAATACTATTTTTGGTTACATCTAATATGACAGTTTTAAAAACAAAATAGTTGCCTTAAAAAACTAAAAAACAATATTACAATTTTTTTTAGGTTTTTACAAAAAAAATATTCTGCTTAGATATAGTGGTAAGTCAAGATTGTAATATACTTATTACCAACAGAATACTTCTGCGGGTTGATTTCTATTGAAGTCCAATATTGTGGGTATAATTTTTAAAGTTTGTTTATAAAATCTTACTTTAAGCTTGTTGTTTAAAATTTAAATTCTAACACAACTTGACATTGCGATTTTAATTTTGTGCAGAAATTAGACTTTAGACCCTTGCTTCACTCTGCGAGTTCACAATGATGGGAGAATTTAAAGAGATTACTTCGCTACGCTCGTAATGACTCTATAATTTTACGGTTCTGCCGAAAATATCGTATATTACCAAATAAAGTATAAAAACTGCTATGTTAAAATATTACATTCGTTATTTTGTTTATTGTAAGAAAATAATTATTAGAAGTCCTTTTAAATTATTTGTTATCAGAAATCTCAATCAACTTTTCAAGTTGTTGAATTCTATATTCTAATTCGTTAATTTTCTTTTCGTTATGAGATAGTGTAAAATTTTCAAAGAATACAGAAACTAATTTATGTTTAACACCGTTAATCATTTTTGTTTCAGTTTTCCAATTCACGGGTTCTGCAACACGTGCAATAATATTTGCAACTTCGTATTTTCCAACATCTTTAGTTGCATGTCCTTTTACAGATGATGAAATAAGATAATCACCAATTTGTAAATTTTCGCCATTATCAACAATCCACATAGAACCATTTCCTACTGCCATAACTAAATCAGATTTTCTTGTGCTGTTAATTTCTTGTTTGCCAAAGTAAGAACCTATAATATTTGAAGAATTTTCTTTTTGGCTAACAGTACCTCCATAAATAATTTCACCTGTTTTATTATCATTATCAATATATTCGTTGTTTCCTGTTAGGCTAATCAACATACCTTCTTCAACATTTTCATTAATATTAACTAAGTGAGAACCTGTAAAAGTTCCGTATGTTAGTATTCCTGTATTATTTACAGATATACTTCCTGTTAAAGAAGGAAATCCTACGGCATGTGTTTTAGAATAAAATTCTACTAAAGTACCTGCACCACCTGTTCCTTGAGGAGTCATTAATGTAAAACGTGCTGCGGCTTCACTTTGTCCTATTACATGTAAACTTCTTTTTGGAGACATTGTTCCAATACCAACATTACCTCCCATTATTGCCATAACACTATCATCAGTAACAATATAGCCCGAATTGTCTAAAGCAATACCAAACGAATAAGTTCCATTAACAACTATATTATTACCAAAAACTGTTGAATATGCTCCATCGGCAACAGTTGCTGAGCCAAAAGATGTTGAATAATTACCAGAAGCAACAGTTGCTGCACCAAAAGCAGTAGATGATACTCCAGAAGCAGTAGTATTCACACCAAATGAAGTAGCAAAATATGCTTCAGCATTTGTATTATATCCGAATGCAAATGCACTAAAAGCACTAGCAGTATCTTTAGATCCAAAAGTAAATGATACATCTCCACTAGAACGATTTAACATTCCAATTGAAAATGCTGCTTGCCCACTAGCTATAACAGAATCTCCAATAGCGAAAGCACCTCTGTTGGTTGCTTCGGAGTAAACACCAAAAGCAAAAGAGCCATCGCTTGATGAAATATTTCCTGCACCAAAAGCAAAAGAGCCATAACCTGTTGCTTCATTTATATAACCAAATGAAAAAGCACCAATTCCCGAAGAATTATTTCTTGCTCCAATTGCATAAGATCCTTTAGCATATGTGTGATTATCTAAACCTATTGCAGCAGAATACTGTCCATGTGTTGACGAACCAACTCCCATTGCAATAGAGAATTTAGCATAAGTTGTATCGTATAAACCCGATGCGAATGAATATGAACCTAAAGCTGCAACATTAGAACCAAAAGCAATACAGCCAATAGAATCAGTTCTTGCTCCAAAGCCAAATGCTAAAGAATAGTCGCCTTTAGCAATAGTTCTGTTAGATGTTGATAAACCTGTAATTGTATCAAATCCGCATGTTCCAAAAGCATAAGATGCATGTCCACCGGCATAAGTAGAATCTCCAAATGCCATAGAATTATCACCTACTGCATTAGAGTGTATTCCTATTGATGTTGAGTTAAAACCTGCCGCTCTTGCTTGATATCCCATTGCTTGAGAGTAATCGCCTTTAGATTTACTTTCAAAACCTGCTGCAAATGAGTTAAATCCAATACTGTCTCGGTGTTCTATTAAAACTTTTCCCACAAGAAATGCTTCTTTAAAGGGATACCACATTACACGAGCTTGGCTAGGGTTAATTATTTCGGTGGAGTCGCTTGCTCCAATATTAAAAAAGTCGTTTGATATAGATTTGTTTAATCTGTAGCCTCCTACTGCAAAACCTCCTTTATCGGTATTTATTTTAGCTCCATCATCTTCTCTAATATAAATTCTAACACTATCGGGTGTAACTCTTAAATATTCGTTAGTCATTGATTTGTTTAATCTGTAACCTCCAACAGCAAAACCTCCTTTGTCGGTATTTATTTTTGATGCATTATCATCTACATAAATTCTAACACCTCCATCATAAACTGCAAAAATTGTTTGACCATTTTTGTTTTTAACTTCAAACAATGCTGAGTCGGGGTCAACATTTTCGTCTCCTTGAATTACCATCATTCCTGAAGGGGTGCTTGTTCCAACGCCAACCCAACCATCGTTATAATATAAATTGCTATTATTTTGTTGCCACAAACCTGCATAATCTCCCATAAAAACTTGTCCTCCGTCTGTTAAATAGAGTGTGTCGTTATGAAAATTTAATATTTGTTTTGTTTCAACATCTTTAGAATACATAGCAAAAGGTACGGCAACTAGAGTTGATGTACCCATTTCTATATAATTTGATCCTCCTGTTTCATCAAGTTCAGTTTTCAACGAATAATCTTCTAATTTCCAATTTATTGCCGAAAAATCATCGTTTGTTGTTCCTGTTCCAATATTTAGATTTACTAAGCCAAAATCATTAGTAGTTTTGTCAAAAGTTTCGGTATAAACAGTTGTTGAAGCTTGTAGAATACTCATTTTAAAAGAGACGTTTTGATTTGATAAAATTGCCCCTGATGCATCTCTTACAACTGTTTGATATTTAAAACTATTTGGGAATTGAGCAAGTAAAAAAGTACTTACTAATAATGATAAAATAAATGTAATTTTTTTCATATAATCTTGTTTTTAGTTTAAAAAAGCAAGTTACATTATTATTTTTTAAAATAAAAAGAAAATAAATATTTTTTATCAACTCGTCTTAAATATCTTGTAATATGTTAATCAGATTTTTTTCGGTATTTAAAATTTTTGTTTGTTCTACTTTTAATAATAAATCGGGTAAATTAAAAAATTCTTGATTTCCTGCAACAAAATATTTTTTATCGGATAGGTATTTTGCTAAATATTCTTGTTCTGTTTGTCCGGTTGTGGGTACTATTATAGCTTTTTTTTGTAGAAAAACATAATCCATAATGCTTGAGTATCCTGAGCGAGATATTAAAACTTCGGATTGTAAAATTAGTTTATTTAGCTCAACAGTATCAGCAAAAGCTATGTAATCTATGTTTCCGAATTCAGATTTTTTTGCTTGATTGTTACCTCTAACAATTATTACGGCATTATTTGTATCGCCCAAACGAGTTTCTATAAACTGCTCGAAAATAGATCTTTGTGGCTCAGGTCCAGATAAAATTACAAGTATATCGTTGTTTATTTCTAAATTAAACTTTTTAAATTTGCTTAATATACCAATATATTTAAGCTTTTTAATATGTGTGTTTTTATGAGATAATTCCCCTGAAAAGTTATTGCTACCTTCTATATCAGGAATCCAACAAATATCAAATTTATTTATTAAATGTGTGTTTATTTTATTTAAGATATTTTCTAAAAATTTTATTTTTTTAGGAAGTAAAATATGTGTTTGATGAGTAATAAATATTGATTTTATTTTTTTATTATAAAATCCATACCTATTATCAGATATTATAATATCAATATTATGTTTTTTTATTAATTTTTCGGCCTGTTTATGCTCTTTTTTAATTGCAATAATAATTTTTGGAATTTGAGATAAAATAATTAAGTTTTGAGATTTTTTATAAGACAGTTTAATATTATATTGAACAATATCTTCAAAAATTAAATCGGGAAAACTAGAATATAACAATTTTTTTTGCAAAGCATTTGCTGCAATAATAATATTATGCCCATTGTTTTTTAAAAATTCGATTATAGGAATAATTCTACTTGCGTGTCCCATTCCCCAATCTAAAGGGCTTATCAATATATTTTTTGTAGTTTTCAATAAAAAATGTTAATTATTGCCAATTATTATACTAATTAAGTAATTTTGTTCGAGATAAAAAAATTATAAAAAATAAAATGTCATTTTTTGGTTTATATTTCGATTTAGGAATTTTTCATATTCTCGATTTTGAGGCTTATGATCATATTCTATTTATAATAACTTTGGTTGCCGTTTATTTTATTAAACAATGGCGACAAATATTAATTTTAGTAACAGCTTTTACTATTGGGCACGCTACAACATTGGTGCTATCAACATTAGATATTATACATGTAAACCCTGCTTATGTAGAATTTCTTATCCCAATAACAATTTTAATTACAAGTATTGCAAACATTTTAGTTAAAACAACATCAGAAATTAACAAAAAACTTTATTATTCTAAATATGCTATTTCTGTAATATTTGGTTTAATTCATGGTTTGGGTTTTTCAAGTTATCTTAAAAGCATGCTAAGTGCTGCCGATGATTTAATAATGCCATTACTTGCATTTAACTTAGGTATTGAAGCAGGGCAGTTTATTGTAGTGTCAATAATTTTGATAATTTCTTATGTATTCTTAAGTAAATTAAAAGTAACTCAACGAGAATGGAATATTTTTATTTCGGGAGCAGGTTTTGGGGTATCATTAATATTAGCTCTAGAAAGATGGCCTTTTTGATTTCCATTGCAAACATAAAGTTTATTTACAAAGTGAAAGAATTACAAAAAACTCTTGAAGTAGGCTAACAGAGAGGAATGGTTAAGGATTTTAATCCTAAAAATCAGCATAAATCAAAGTCAAAAAAAAAAATCTAGAAGCTAAATGGTGTCTGTCTATAAAGTCCGATTTCTGCGTTGTTGCTCAAAATTTAAATCCTCAAACACCTTAGTATTCTGCAGTTTAAATTTCTCACACGCCCTCGAAATAAATCGGGACAGGCTTTGAACTCAAACTTTCTACACCAGATACTTGACTTTATAGACAAGCACTAAATACACTAAAGTGCATTTTCTTACAATAAAAAAAAATTAGAAGCCCTCTTAAAACAATATATTTATTTAGATTTGTATTAATTTATATTATCTAAGAAAATGAAGTCAAT
>Ga0256827_10002773_pt1 | contig 11216 bp, 4 predicted proteins | sample CV84metaG_FD_185977 | JGI IMG/M metagenome (GOLD analysis project Ga0256827, IMG submission 185977) | Hydrothermal vent microbial communities from East Pacific Rise, Pacific Ocean - CV84 | ecosystem: Environmental > Aquatic > Marine > Hydrothermal vents | place: Pacific Ocean: East Pacific Rise...
AAGGAACCTCTGAATAGTTAGCATTATAATCTAAGTATGCAGAACCTGCAGAAATAGTATAAATACCATTAAAACCTGCAAAATAATCTAACATAGCAACATCATTATCTAATGGCTCAACAATCTGAATATCGTCAATTGAAAGCATATAATGCTGTCCACCTTGGAATCTAAAAGCAACCTTCATTTGAGCTGCACCTGCAACAATAGAAGAAATATTACTTTGCCAATCGTAGCCACCCCACTCATTAATAGCAACTTCTCCACCTATATCTCTTCCGTTTAAAGTAGTCCAGTTATCAATCACATCATCACCATCGGTATCCACACCTACGTTTACATCAATCTTTGTATTAACAGGGCTACAGCAAAGGATAAATAAAGTTTTATACTTTAATACTAAATTCGCAGGAGCACCAGTCAAATCAATCCAAGGAGATTCTGCTGTTGCATCAATATCCACAGTGTTTTCAGCTAGCTCTCTAGGATATGTTCCTGGTACACAGTTCATATACTGAATAGGCAAGTGTAAATAACCATTAGGTGTTGTTCCAGGAATCATATTTACACCATGATCATCAACTCCACCAGATAAAGACTGACATCCAAAAATAGTATCGGTATCAATATATACCCAAGCATTTGGAGCATCAGCAGGCCCTGTTGCTGGATTATCTAAAGTATACGTCCAACCCGCATCAGCGTCGCCACCATTAGCTACATTTGTAAAATCTTCTGACCAAAATACATCGCCAGGAGCTTTTATCTCATTACTAGGGCTAGCTTTCTTTGTACAAACCCTTTTCTCAGACACGCTTTTTACAGCACAAGTACTGTTGCTTTTTTGTGTGTCTACTCTATTATACTGCGCAAAAGTCGTAAGACTCATTGCAGCGAGAGCGAATAGTAAACTTACTTTTCTCATAAAATAAAATTTTAATTTAACTTCGTTTTTTTAATATTCAATTCACAAATTTAGTTAATTTTTATTAAAAAATCAAATTTGCTTACCCCTAAGACTTCATAAGTTTACAAAAAGTTGCATCTACCATTTAATAAGTTAAGTATGACACAAGATATAGAACATAAAAACATAGAATACCATTGATTTTTCCCTGAAAATAAATAAAGAATTAAGACTATCTACAGGTGTATTCCAACAACCAAAATATCGTCTACTTGATTTTCAGATTTCATCCAAGCAAGGATTTGCATATCAAGTGCATTCTTCTGCTTTTCTATTGGTAGTAAAGATAAATCTGTTAACACTTGATAAAACCTTTTCCTCATAAACTTTTTACCTTTAGGCCCGCCAAACTGATCGGCATAACCATCCGAAAAAAGATAAACCATATCTCCCTTTTTATAAGATATTGTTTTAGATTCAAATAAATTTTCTTTCGATGCTCCCACTGCAAACTTATTCGTTTTGTAAGCCAACAATTCTTTATCACGAACCAAAACCAAAGGATTGTATGCTCCGGTATACATTAATTCCTGTTTTTCTTCATCTACTCTTATCAAGATTAAATCTATCCCATCTTGTATTTTCATATCTTGATTTTGATGTAAAAAATCATACAGATACTGATTTAAGAAGCCCATAATTTCGGTAAGATCTGTCAAAGCAAATTTATTCAAAGCCCCCGACAATCCATTATGGCCTATAATACTTAAGAAAGCTCCTGGCACGCCATGCCCAGTACAATCTGCAGCCACAAAATATTTATATTTATCGGTTTCGTGTATATAATAAAAATCACCACTTACAATATCCCTCGGCTTGTACAAAACAAAAGCATTATTAAAAATAGAGTTCAATTTTTCTTCGGTAGGAATAATTGCTGTTTGAAAGCGTTTGGCATAATTTATACTATCAGTAATCTCTTCTTTTTGTTTTTCAAGTATTTCTTTTTGTTGCTCAACTAAAGAAAGGGTTTGTTCTATTTCGTGATGTTGCTCCGAAATAATAATATTTTTCTCGACTAAATCTTCGTTATACTTCTTACGTGCTCTACTCGTTCTGTACAAAGAGTACATCATCCACAGAAAAGCCAATAGCAACACTAATATCGAAACAATAATAATTTCATTATTCTTATTCTTCTCTTTTTCATTTTCTAATTTCAGCTTCTCAATTTTTGCTTGTTTTCTGAAAATATCGTTTTCCTTTTCTACTCTTTCGGTTTGGTATTTTGTTGTTATTTCTGCTATTTCTTCAAAATATTTTTCATTAAAATAAGCCTTATAGAGACTATCATATTCTGTTCGTGTTTCGAAAGCATCTTTGTATCTTCCTTGCCCCGCATAAATATCGGAACTTAGTTGAAGCCTAGATAAATAGCTCTCTTCATTTAAATATTTTCTCGCTAAACGAAGATCTATCTTTTCTAAAATTTCATTGGCCTTTGTATCATCTGCCTCTTTATGATATAACTCTGCAAGACTGTAATTATTCTGGTAATAAATACTCACCAACTGTTTAGCCTTAGCTATTTTATTTGATTTTGATAAATAATATTTTGCATCAGAATTATTTCCTAAGAATCGGGAATTATTAGCCAAATTCTGATAACTCTTAGCTAAATTTCTATAACTTTTTTCATCTTTAAAAATCGCATTAGCTTTTAAATAATATTGTTTGGCATGTTCGTATTCTTTAGTTTCTTCTTTTAACAAGCCTAAGTTATTGTATATGCCTGCTTTCCCTATTTTATTACCTGTTGCCTTATAAATATTTAAAGCTTTTATAAAGTTTTCTTCAGATTTACTAGTATCGTTTAGCGACAAATATAAATTCCCTATGTTATTATATACACGTGCCGTTGCCTGCTTATTATCATACTTTTCGTAAATATCTAAGGCCATAAAATAACACGACATCGCTGTATCATAATTTGATTTTGCAGTTAGTGCTTGCCCAATATTTTCGATGGTAAGCGCCAACGATAGAGTATCTTTCTGATTTTTCTTCAAATCCAAAGATTTAGAATAATAAACCAAAGCTGAATCGTGAATGCCTTGATAAATATAATTTCTACCTATTGAGTTATACAAAATCGCTAATCTTTGGGTATCTACTTTATCAACTAAAGTATAAGCTAAATTTAAATAATAGGTAGAAGAATCGAATTGACTCATATCTTGATACAAAACAGCTAATCCGTTATAAGTTCCACCTAAATCTTTTTCGTCGTGAATCTTCTTTTTATTCAATATGGCCAAATGATAATTCTCCGCAGATTCTTTATTGTAACCCATCTTATAATAAATAAGACCTAAGTTATGGTACAAATTACTGCTTTCGTCTAATTTATTTGCCTTATTAAAATACTCAATAGCCTCTTGAAACGATTTTATAGCTTTCTTTTTATCATTTTTATAGTAAAAAACGGTTGCTCTATTTTTATAGGCAAAACCCAATTGCAGATTATCTTTCTCAGATTTAGCCAGTTCTATAGCCTCTGAAGCAAAATAAGCTGCACTATCTAAATCTTTCTTTAAATACTGCTTCGATAAACGATTTAATTCTTCAGGCGTTTGTGCTTTTAAAACAAATCCAAATGCAACACTTATTATTAGAAATATGTTTTTATAAATATTCAAACGTTACAATGAATTTATAGTTACTCTAAGCTTTGTTAATTTCCCTAACAAATCATCTAAATAATCTAAATGTAACATATTAGCGCCATCGGATTTTGCTTCTGCAGGGTTATAATGAGTTTCTAAAAACAAACCATCTACTCCTACTGCAATTCCCGCTTTTGCAACCGTTTCTATTAACTCAGGTTTACCACCTGTAACTCCTGAGGTCTGATTGGGTTGTTGTAACGAGTGAGTAATATCTAAAATTACAGGATATTCCGTTTTTTGCATCTCTGGTATTCCTCGATAATCGATAAGCATGTCTTGATAACCAAACATGGTTCCTCTATCGGTTATCATTACCTTGTCGTTACCCGATTCAAAAACTTTTGTAGAAGCAAATTTCATAGATTCAGGAGCTAAAAATTGCCCTTTCTTAATATTAACAACTTTTCCTGTTTTCGCTGCTGCCACCAAAATATCGGTTTGGCGACATAAAAATGCTGGTATTTGTAAAACATCCACATATTTTGCTGCAATTTCTGCCTCTTCTGCCGAATGAATATCTGTTACTGTTGGAACTTTTAACTCTTGAGATATCTTTTGTAATATTTTAAGTGCCTTTTCGTCTCCAATTCCTGTAAACGAATCTAAACGAGAACGATTTGCTTTACGATACGAACCCTTAAAAATAAAGGGAATTTCGTATTTATCGGTCAAATTAATTATTTGTTTAGCTATTCGAAAAGCTTGTTCTTCGCTTTCTATGGCACATGGCCCTGCTAATAAAAAAAACTGTTCGCTTTCGGCAAACTTAATTTGTGGAATATTTTTTAATATCTGCTGTGTTTTCATCTGTTCTATAATTCTTTACGCAAGCCTATTTATCTAAATTAGAAAATGCTAAATTTAGTCTAATACATTCTGAATAACTCGTAATTTGTGGGAATATACTTTTTTATCGACATTAAAAATGCCTTGATGGTCTAGCTTATCTATTCTTACCTCTCCCGAAGCATGAATAATCCTTCTGCCTTCCATCACAATTCCTACATGAATAACATTACCTTCTTCATTATCGAAAAATGCTAAATCGCCTGGTTCTGCCTCATCGATAAAATTCCTAGATTGTCCTAAATTAACTTGTTGCGAAGCATCTCTAGGAATTTGAATACCATTTATTTTATAAACTATCTGCGAAAAACCTGAGCAATCGATTCCAAAAGGACTTTTCCCTCCCCACAAATAAGGAGTAGATAAATAAGATTCTGCCACTTCTATTATTTCTTGACGAAGATTTTCACCTTTTACGGTTTCAAATTCTTCAAGCTTGTAATCTTTATCGCCCAGAATAACTTGATTGTTTTCTAGCTGAGAAAAAGAACTTCCCCTCACCAAATGCGTTTTTTCTTTCTCAGAGTTTAAATAACAAACTAAATTCTTATTCAACTTTAATTGGCTATGCTTTATAAGTTCGAATTGACTTTCACTTATTTCAAAAAACATAGTTTTATCAATCCAACCTACATATTGGTCTGCTTCAATCTGAATTTCTAACCAATTCTTTTTTTCGGTTAAAACCGTGAAAATATCTCCAAATAATAATTGTGTTACCATTTCGGATTGTTCCCTATTTTCTGCTCGAACAGGAATAATGCTTAGTTTTGTAAATCCAAATTTCATATTTAACCAATTTGTTCTCAAAAGTAAGAAATCTGCATAAGAATACCAATTTAGAATTCTACACATAAAAATGCCATCCTACTTTAAAATAAGATGGCATAATATAACATATTGCAATATGCTTATAATTTAAAAGCTGCTTTTACCTTATCTACATAGTCTAATTTTTCCCAAGTAAACAATTCCACTTCCTTTACAACAGTACCACTATATGGCGATACAAATGTTTTGGTAATCTTTTTGGGCTCTCGGCCCATATGACCATAAGCAGCAGTTTCTTGATAAATAGGATTACGCAACTTTAATCGTTCTTCAATTGCAGCAGGCTTAAGATCGAAAACCTTATTCATTTCTTTCGCAATTTCTCCATCCGACAAAGCCACTTTTGATGTTCCATAAGTATCTACAAAAACGCCTACTGGCTCGGCTACTCCAATAGCATAAGATAACTGTACAAGAATCTCATCGGCCACCCCAGCAGCAACCATATTTTTAGCAATATGTCGCGATGCGTAAGCTGCCGAACGATCTACCTTAGATGGATCTTTTCCTGAAAAAGCGCCTCCTCCATGAGCTCCTTTTCCTCCGTAAGTATCAACAATTATTTTACGACCTGTTAATCCGGTATCTCCATGAGGACCTCCTACAACAAATTTACCTGTTGGATTAATATGATAAATAATATCGTCGTTAAATAACGCTTTAATACTTTCTGACTCAATTTTAGAAATAACTCTTGGCATTAATATCTCTAGCACATCTTTACGAATCTTTGCCAACATTTTATTGTCGTCTTCCATAAACTGATCGTGCTGTGTCGATACTACAATTGTATCAATTCTTTGAGGCTTATTATCGTCTGAATATTCAATAGTTACCTGCGATTTTGAATCTGGAGCAAGATAAGTCATATCTTTCCCTTCTCTACGAATAGCAGCCATCTCCACTAAAATTAAATGCGATAACTGAAGTGCTAAAGGCATATAATCATTAGTTTCATTAGAAGCATAACCAAACATCATTCCTTGGTCACCGGCTCCTTGTTCTTGGTGCTCGTTATTATCGTTTTCCGAATCAACTCCTCTATTAATATCGTCCGATTGCTCATGAATCGCAGATAAAACACCACAAGAGTCTCCATCGAATTTATACGAAGATTTCGTATATCCAATACGGTTAATTACACCACGAACTGTTTCTTGAATATCAACATAAGCCTTAGATTTTACCTCACCGGCAACAACAACTTGCCCTGTTGTTACTAAAGTCTCACAAGCTACTTTTGATTTTGGATCCCAAGCTAAAAATTCGTCAAGAATTGCATCTGAAATTTGGTCAGAAACTTTATCAGGATGTCCCTCCGATACAGATTCTGAAGTAAATAAATAACTCATTATCTATGAATTTAATTTGTTTAAAATACGTTTTATAGGATAATTGTGCAGATGCGTAGTTTAAGAAAAAACTGTTGTTTTTAGCATTTTTTTAAGTGGTCGCAAGCAGCACAAATGTATCCACTCCGCAAAGATAATAATTAAAAATAAAAACAAGTTCTTATTTAGAATAAATTTAAGTAAATCTAGATAATTTTATCTTTTATGGATTTAATAATTTCTGTGCTTCTACTATTTTAATTTTAACTTTACCATCGTAAGCTATAACAAATGCATCAAGAATACCATTTTCTATCAAATCTTGTTTTAATGTATTGGCTTGAGATAAGGACTTAAACTGACCTATTGTATATACGGTTTTACCATCGGAATTTTCAAAACGATCTAATTGGTCTAATTTTGACATCTGCACAAAAGAACTTACAACTTTAACAGGAACCGTTTTTGAATACGCACCTATCTGTACTCTATAATATAAATTCTCAACATCAACACTTGAAGCAACATTAGTCTGCTCTGTTGATTCTTCTTGAACTAAAATCGCCTCCTCTTTTGAAACAGAAACTTGCTCTATATCTGCTAATTCTTTTCTAGCTTGATTAATCGTTATCTTCTTTCCATCCTTAAAAGCAGTTACAAAAGCATCTTTAATACCTAATTTCCTAATCTCTGCCTTTCTTTTAAGAGCTTCGTTATAATCTGAATATTTACCCACAAAATAGCGTATTAAGCCAGAGCTATTAACATCGTTATATAATGGTGATAAATTCTTTAATCTAGAATGAGAAACGTGCGTTTTATAAGCTCCTATTTGAACAGTATACATCGCCCCCCCTACAGTAGATAAGTTTACAGATGGATTAACATTATTTTCAACAACTGTACTTGAATTATTCGAATTAAGATTAACAGTTTGTAACACTAACTTTGTCTCCTTCTCGGCCAATTCTGAATAATTAGGTTGTTGTTTATTTTCTGCTTTTGCAATATACACAGCTACCCTCTGGCCATCTTTATAAGCCACAACAAAAGCATCTTTATAACCTGAACTTTTAATATACGGCAATGCTGTATTCGCAGCATCATACGTATTAAATAGGCCAACAAAATATCTGATATACTTACTATTCTGCCTTGCTTCTCCTGTAATTGGAGTTAAGCCTCTAAAAGAATTCTGAGGAATAGGTCGTGTAAATGCTCCTATCTGTATTTTATATACAATTCCTGAAGGAAGAGGCTCGTTAATAGGTATTGGATTCTGTTTACTATATATAGATTTCTGTTTAAAATCTAACAACGAACGAGCTTCTGCAATATCTTCTACTTTAGGTTCTTTAATTTCTTCTACAGCAAGCTCTTCTTTATCCTGCTCTGGTTCTTTTGTTATTTCCTCTACAAAAATAGCATCCTCTTTTATTACTTGAGGAGTTATAGTATCTATAGGCATTACCTCTTCTGTCAAATCCAAGTCTATAGAATCAGGCTTTATCTCAGGAACTACTTGATTTATTTCCTCCGTTTCAACAAGAAGTGATTCTGAAGTGATATCTGGTGTTTTAATTTCTTCCACATCAGCCTCTGACTCGATCAAAATATTTCCATGAATCCCAACTGTATTTGTATCTGTATTTTCTGCAATATACTTATCAACATCTTCGTCTAAAGGCCCTAAATTCATATAAATAGTATAGGCCTTTTCCATATCTTCTAAAGCTTGCTTTTCTAAAACTTCTGCTTGCTGTAACATTTCATAAGCTCTATCTACACTTACCACTTCGAATGATCTTGCTCGTAGATTTTGAGCTTTTCTAAATGCTTTATTTGCATCTTTTTCTAAAGCCCTTCCTGTAACAGCATCCTCTCCTCTACCTTTTATCCGATACTCCTTCACATGATTTTTATAAAGCATGTACTTATCGTAATTAATAGGCTCTGTTGTTTGTGCAATACTAAATAAATAACTTAACGATTTAGTATCTAAATCCGAAATCTCAGCATCTGCTTTTTTCCATTGTTTCGGGTCAGTAATCTTTGGTAAGCTATCTTTTAAAGTCTCAGCAAGTTCTTTGGTTTCTAAATATTCCTCTGTAAGTTGTTGTTGTTCATCTTTTAATTTCTCTCCTTTTTCTAACTGTTTAACTTCTTTAGGCGTCAGCTCTATACGATTAATAATCCTATGAGTCTGAACCTTCTCTATAATTGATTTATCAATTGGCTTTTCATTAGATTCTAATGGATCAATCTTAACCAAAGTTCCAACAGTTAAGAAATCTGTATTTTCATCCTTTGTTAAACTTAAATATGCTAATTCTTGTGCATCAAGAGCTTCTTGTTGCAAATCTAAACGTTTAGTCTGTGTGGTTTTTAATTCATTGATTGCTTGTAAAGAATCTACTTGAATCTTTTGTGCTTCTTCATAATAAAATTCTGCATCGAGTATATACTGCTTGGCAATAGATTTTCGTTTCTCATCAGCAGAACTTGCCATTACATTTTCAAGCTTTCGAGTATATAAATTATACTTCTTTTTATTAGCTTCTTGTTGTATTAAATAAGCTTCGTGATAAACTAAGCCTGCTTTTAATTGCTGCTTCTCTATTTTAGATTCTAGCTTTTCTTGATCTTTCTTAGCAAAAGTTCTATCTAATTTCTCCTTACTATCTTCTACATCTTGCTCGTAACTCTCTGCTTTAATTCTTTTTGATTCTGCTTGGCTATATTCTTTTTTATAGTCTGCAATTATTTCTTCTTCATCGGGCAACAATTCAACATCTACAGCTCCACTTCCAAACTGAGTTTCTTTTTCTATCTGCTTAGTTGTATTATTCGAAACTAACTCATTATTATTTACACTATCCTTTGGCATAGATACATATAAATCTAAAGCAGATTTTTTCCGATTAATCGAGATAGTTTCGTACTTCTGAGCTTCATCTAAAATCTTAGCTGTTGCAGGATCGTATTCTTCAGAAGGCTTCACACTTTCTCTAAGTACAAAGGCTTTTTGCATTAACAACCCACTTTCTTTTTCAAAAACTGCAGCTTGAGCTTTTTCGTCCGAGCCCTGATATCTTCTATTAATATTCAATAAACTCTCTAAAACATTAGCTTCTTCCATATTAGCAAACTGCTGCAATTCATTTGCTTTTTTATAATCTTCCCAAGCAGATGCTTTCTTTTCTATTATTAAATTTGATAGCTTCTTTTTTTGTCCCTTATTTTCCATTAAAGTTAATGAATCTTCTAAAACCTTAATCTCATCTATTTTCGAAGTCCATACAACAATCAAAACATCAGCATCTTCTCTATTCTTCTCAGAAATTTTCAAACTCTTTTCTTGGGTTTCTGAAAGTTCTACCTGATTGCTTAATCTAGTTTTTGTTGCCGCAGCATAAACCTCTGTTCTTGAAATTGGATACGTTTCGTTATTGGCAATAAGAACCTCCTTCATTTCTTCTTGAGTTTCTTTAGCATCGTACAACAAAGTTTGGATTTCTTTTTCTCTTTGTATTTGAGCTTTCAAATCTGCCTGAAATTCTTCGCGAGACTCTACAGATAATTCTTGTTCATCTAGTGTTCGTTCTGTTCTTTTCTTCTGTACTTCTAGACGTGCTAGCTCTTGTTGGAAATATTGTTCTTTAAACGCTGCTTTTTTGTATTCTATCAATTCTGGGCTCTCGTCCTGAGTCGATTCAAAAGCAAAAAGTTTTTGCTTGATTAAAGACTCTACAATAGTGTCTGGCTTATTTTCTGAAATAAATTTTTCTTCTATCAATTTAGCTTCGGCATAAGCCTGCTTAGATTGATTCGATTTAATCTGAGATAACTGCTTCAACTCATCAATTTCGTCCCGAACAATTTGTTGTTGTTCTGCATTTGGTATATAATTAACACGTTGTTCTTTCTCCTTTGCTAAGCTGATTAAAGAATCTGATAATTGTGCATCGTACTTTGATTTACTATATTTTATTCGAGCATCTAAAGAATAAACCTGTATCAAATCTACTTTTGCTATATCATCGTTAGAGATATTTTCTTTTGAAACTTCTGATAATTGTTCTTTTTCTATCGATTCATTAGCATGTCTTTTTAAACTATCTGATACAGCAAGACTATCAGACTTACTTGAATCGTCCTCTAACAAGCTATTGGTAACAGCTAATTCTTCGCCTATATTTTTTTCAACATTTATTTCCGTATTCTTTGCTTCTGTATTTTCAAAACTTCCTTCTTCTGTATTATTTTCCCCTAATAATTCTTCCGAACTAAATATTTCAGCTGTTTTTTCATCATAAGTTTTTTGCACCTCAAAAGCACTCTCGTCCAACTGCATTGCTAAAACAGATTCATTAAGCTCTTTTGCATTCTTTATTATCAACTTATGATCTAAAGACTGATTCTCTCTTGCTAATTGCTGATTCTGTATATTTGAAATTTCAGAATTGATAGTATTCAAGAAAATAATCTCTTCTTCCATTTTTTCAAGCAAAGCCTTTTCTTCTGCTAAAACCAATTTAGATTCTACGGCCTCGTTTTGGGCTAACAATAAAA
>Ga0256827_10002774_pt1 | contig 11215 bp, 16 predicted proteins | sample CV84metaG_FD_185977 | JGI IMG/M metagenome (GOLD analysis project Ga0256827, IMG submission 185977) | Hydrothermal vent microbial communities from East Pacific Rise, Pacific Ocean - CV84 | ecosystem: Environmental > Aquatic > Marine > Hydrothermal vents | place: Pacific Ocean: East Pacific Rise...
CCGCTCAAAGGTATTAATGACCATGAGATACTAGATATTATGAAGTACTGTAAAGAGCGTAATATTAAAGTACGTTTTATTGAGTATATGGAAAATTCTCATGCCAGCCAAGAGATAGAGGGAATGCATGGCAGAGAGATACTTGACAAAGTAAAAGAAGGCTACACTATAAAAGCTCTAGGACGTGAAGGGGCTAGTCCTTCATTTAACTACTATATAGAAGAGCTAGATTATGAATTTGGACTTATTGATCCACACAAGCATGATTTTTGTGAAAACTGTAATCGTATACGTCTGACAGCAGAGGGTAATCTCATCCCATGCCTTTATTTTGATGAAGCAATGAGTATCGCAGAGTCAGTGAAAAAAGGTGATATCCAAGGTGCAGCTGATGTCTTAGCACAAGTATTGAAAGACAAGCCGAAAGAGAATCGATGGAGCGAAGAAGAGTTAGAAGAGAGAGAAATCTCAACACGTGCATTTTATGAGACAGGTGGCTAATGTTTTATTTGACAGAGCAATTTTTTTCTATACAAGGTGAAGGGAAATATTCGGGTGTCCCCTCTTACTTTTTACGCACAGGTGGCTGTAACCTGAATTGTCCAGGATTTGGTGCAGCGTATGAGATAGATGGAGAGACACGTTTAGGGTGTGATACTTATTTTGCAGTAGACTCCGCTTTTGCTAAGTCTTGGATAAAAGTAAATGATGCCTCTACACTTATCAGCACATTGAAAAAAGAATTTTCTGAGATAGGGTACAAGCCTCATATGGTGATTACAGGTGGAGAGCCACTGATGTACCATAGTGATGCTATATTTTATGAAGTAGTCTCATGGCTGGTTAAAGAGGGTATACAGATTACCTTTGAGACCAATGGTACCATAGAGATAGATTTTGATACATATCCCGCTTACAAATCATGTATCTTCGCACTTTCACTCAAACTCAAGAACTCAGGAGAGCCAGAAGAGAAACGTATTAACCCTCAATCACTAATGAATGTACAAACCCATGCGAAAGAATCCTTTCTTAAGTTCACAATTGATGCTGCTCTTGTAGAGACTACAGCTATAGATGAAATAGATGAGATACGAAAAATATTGCCAAAATTAGAAGTCTACTGTATGCCAGTAGGTGAGAGTAGAGATACCATTTGGCGTAATGATAGAGCTGTATTTGAGTTTTGTATGAAGCACAACTTTCATTATAGTGATAGATTACATATCCGTGTTTTTGATACTACCCAAGGGGTATAATGTCTAGAGGTGTATTATCTGTATACCTGGATTTTGTTCTGTACCGATGTAGTCATTTACTGTATCGTTGTTTAGTTTGATGTAAGTCATCAATCCTGAAAAGAGTACAAGTCCTAGGATAACCAAACGTATAGTTTTACGTTTTTGTGGTGATTCTTGATTATTATAGTCATCTATATATTGCATAGCTGGTTCGTTTTCTAATTTCACTTATCTATCCTTTCTTAATGTGTTATCATTGTTTTCATACATCTCTAAACGTTCTAGTTTATTGAAGTGTTTTAAGTTATGTTGTACAAACTTCAGTGCAATCCATACGGTGATGGGTAGACTCATGTACCAAATACTCTCTGCTAAATATTCCATGTTATACTCCTAATAATGATGTGGGTCTGATTTGATCTCTTCTATGGTCATTTGTGTTTTATCCATAGAACGCCAGACTAAAAATATATACCCTAGTACCACAGGTACGAGCAGGGACACAATGCTCATGACAAAGAGTGTGTAGTGGCTACCTGAACTATTTTCAATCGTAAGTGAACTCTGCATATCTGCAAGAGAAGGGTAGAAAACGCTATGGTTGATACCTAAGATAAAGAGCAGTAGTGTAATAGTAATGACAATACCAACTCCTGTAAACCAAAAGGCTTTTTTATTATGTTTGATAAGTGCAAGGTAAATGCCAGAAAGTACTAAGCCTACACCCAAAAGTAAAGTGACTAAAAGAAGAGGGTATGTTAAAAAGTTATGAAGTATTTTCATAGATTCTATCTGAACTACTTTAGTGACTGTATCATAGGTATACCCATCTTGAACAAAAATACTTATTGCTACATAGAGAAATAATGGTAGAAATATGAGTGTATTATTTTTGAGTGTTTGTAGGACTCTTTTCTCTATTTGGCTATGGGCAATATGGTTATAAAAATAGAGTGATGCGCCTATTCGTGAAATGAAAAAAAGCATTAATCCAAATGCTATATTAAAAGGTACAAGGAGTGCTTCTAGTCCGTAGCTCTGTTTTGTCCAGTGAGAGAGATGCATCTCATCCACGATAAAGCTACCCCCTGTGTAAAGTGTAGCTAATGCAACACCTATAAGGAATATCCCCAATGAACCATTGATGAAAAGTAGAGTTTCATAGAATTTTTGCCCATAGACATTATCTGGTTTTTTTCTATATTCATACGCTACGGCTTGGATAATAAAACAAAACAAGATAGCCATCCATACATAATATGCCCCACCAAAACTCACAGCATAAAAGAGTGGAAACGCTGCAAAGAGGGCTCCTCCAAACATCACTAAAGTACTAAAGGTAAGTTCCCATTTACGTCCCAGTACATTAATAATGAGATCTTTTTCATCTTCTGTTTTAGCAATGGTATTGAGAAGTGTTTGACCCCCTTGTACAAAGGTCATAAACACAAAAAGTGCACCTAGTAGACTCACGATTAGCCACCAATAGACTTCTAAACTATATAATGAGATTGTATCAAACATATTAGTGTTCCCCCTCTGGTCCAATTTTGATTTGTTTTAGCATGATTTTTACCTCTGCTATGAGCAGCCCTGTAAAGAGCATAGCAAAGAGCCAAAAAGTAATCATCACTGAAGTTGAGGCTACATTAGATGCTGCCATACCTACGGGGAGTAGGTCTTGTATTGCCCATGGTTGGCGACCTGCTTCTGCAACTATCCAACCAGCTTCTTGTGCTACATATCCCATAGGGATGGTAAAGAGACCTGCGTAAAGGAGCCATCTTTTTTTCTCTATTTCGTTAATCATGGCAAAATAGAGTGTGAGGATAAACAAGAGTAAAAACCATGTACCCAAGCCTACCATAGTATGAAAACTATAAAAAGTAAGGGCTACATTGGGTACTGCATCTTCAGGTTTTTTGAGGTATCCGTATCCCATATAGGCTTGATTGGTTTCAAATATGGCTAGAGCCTTTTTAGCTTTGAGACTATTACCCTCTTTTTTATAGGCTTTATATGCTTTTAGGGCGGTGACTGCTTTTTTACCTTTTTGCATTTTCTTTTCAACAGAGAGGATGTGATGTTTTTCATTTCCATAGACTAAGTCATGAATACCTGGTACAAACGCTGTAAGAGAGTGGTAGCCTAAAAAGGAGAGTGCATTAGGAATCTCAAGTTTAAAATGAAATACATCATTTGTATCACCTAGTACCTTGTCTGTATTGAGATACCCGATGGCTACAATGCCTGCACGCTCTTCACCTTTGTAGAGTCCCTCCATGGCTGCGAGTTTCATGGGTTGCTGTTGGGCTACTTGAAAGGCTGCTTCATCACCCGATGCAAGTAAAAAAAGTGAGGTAATCAGCCCAAATGATGAAGCCACGATAATGCTTCTTTTTGCAAAGACAACATCACGCTTTTTGAGTAGGTACCAAGCACTGATACCTATGACAAATAAGGAAGCAAGTACATAGCCACTACTGACTGTATGTAGAAATTTACTTACACCATTTGGATTAAAAAATACATTAAAGAAGTTTTCCATCTCATTCCTGGCAGTGTCTGGGTTAAAGTGCATCCCTACAGGGTGTTGCATCCAACCGTTTGCTATGAGTATCCACAGAGCTGAGAGGTTTGAACCGATGGCTACAAGCCATGTAGAGAGTAGATGCATCTTTTTACTTACTTTATCCCAGCCAAAGAACATTACAGCAAAGAAAGTAGACTCCATAAAAAATGCCATGAGTCCTTCTATAGCTAAGGGAGCACCAAAGATATCACCGACTATCCAAGAGTAGTTTGACCAGTTGGTACCAAACTCAAACTCCATAATAATACCCGTTGCCAAACCTATAGCAAAGTTAATTGCTAAAAGTCCCATCCAAAACTTGGTTGTATTTTTCCACCACATGTCACCTGTACGTACATAAATTGTCTCCATAATGGCCACAATAAATGTAAGTCCTAATGTCAAGGGCACAAAGAGCCAGTGATAGAGTGCAGTCAAAGCAAACTGTGCTCTAGACCAATCTATGAGTAAATCGCTGTGTTCCATCTATTTTTCCTTTGTGAGTTGTTCTAAAATGTAAGTGCTTCTCTCTTGGTCGTTAGAAAAGTGTGTCTCTAAGTAATTTGGAAAAAACATCCATTTGATAACAACAAAAAGAATGAAAAGTTTGATAGCTATAAGAAGCCATAAATCTTTACCTAATGTCATATTTTTAAATCCATCTTTGTAGAAGTTAAAGATTTTTGTAATGTATGATATGATTTTCATCCCTGACCTTCACTATGCCATTTTGAACATATGACCATAACATATCACTTTTTTGGACATATGTCAAGTATTTAATAGGACTATGTTATACTTTTACTATGGGTAGAGATAAATTAAAACGAAATTTACAGTTTAAACCACGTTGCAAAACATTTGGTGCTAGTAGTTGTGAGAGTGAAGATGTTATTCATTTATTGCATGAAGAGTTAGAGGCACTTTATCTTATGGATAGTCAAGAGCTCTATCAAGCTGATGCTGCACTACAGATGAATGTGTCACGACCGACATTTGCACGGATACTTAAAAGTGCTAGGCAAAAAATGACAATGATGCTCATCAGTGGTGCTACATTACAAGTAGAAGATGAAAAAGATGAGTATAGAGTGATGTTGGCAAGTATGAAAGAGCAAGAATTAGTACTTGGAAAAGCAGATGCTCCATTTTTACATATCTACCATATACATCAAAATACGGTAGTGAGCAAAGAGGTTTTAGAAAACCCTGTTTTTGTAGAGATGAAAAGACCAGGACAGTTGCTACCCTTAGTATGTAACGAATATAAAGTAAACTTTTTTGTAGCTACGAGTATAGGGGCAGGATTAAGAAGTGCTTTACTCTCTAGAGGTATTTATACCTCTAGTAAAAAGAAATTTGTAGAAAAAGATCTTTTTACTATAATGTAAAGAAGGTTATTTTAGTGGAGCATTTTTAGGGTTGTCTGCTTTTGCCAATGCGATAAGCCCACCTTTGAGTACATGTACTTTTTTAAAGCCAATTCTTTTGAGCCCAATGGCAGCAAGCGTTGCTCTTGTACCAGAGTGACATACAATAACAATAGGTTTATCTGTAGGAAGTTTGTCTAGATTCTCTTTTTTAAAGAGCTTATCTAAAGAGATATGCATTGCATTCTCACCACTAAGGGCAACAATATTGGCTTCACCATCTGTACGTACATCTAGTAGTGTAAATGTTTTTTTATCACGTAACATTTTCATTACGTCTCCAGCTTTCATAAAAAGCTTAGAGCCAGCACACGCTTTTTGAGTCATATGTGCATAGAAGTTTTCCAAATTGGCTGCTTTAGTATTATCATATGCAGATGCATATGTTGAAAGTACAGCTAAAGAGAGAGACGTTAAAAGTATTTTTTTCATTTTATTTCCTTATAATTATAATAATTTTTAATTATATTCTAGCAATCTTAATATAGTATTAAAGTTATAATTATTATAAGTATAAATATAGTGAAGTGGGAGTATGATTCATTTTGAGTTTAATTATTATTATAAAAGGAGTATATATGAAACGATATGTAATGATATTTTCTATATTTTTAGTATTTACTACACTTCAAGCTAAAGAAGAGGAGAACCATACCCATGAAGGTAAAAGTAATATCAAAATAAATTATGAGATATTAGATTTTACACACTCACTTAAAAAGATTGAGGGAAAACGTTATGGTATTGAACTAGACCATGAAAATGCACGGAATCATTATCAATTTTATTATGAAAAGACAAATACTGATACGAGAAAAATAGTGCCTAAAGATTTACATGTAAATAAGTATACAATGAAATATCAATATAAATTTTCTTCACAAGAGAGGCTCTCTTTTTTATATGCACATATTGATGATAATTTGATGAAAGAGACCAATGGAGGAGATATTTATGGAGTGGGGTATACAAAATCAGGTTTTGGTCTAACGCAATATCTTAGTGATTACCCACATTTTAATGTTTACCAAACAGATATGAAATATACTTTAAAATACAATGGTATTAAATGGACAGCTCTTGGTAAATATATACATTTGGCAAATAAAAATAGCAATAACTTTAGTAAAAAGGCAAAAACTGACTATTTTACAGCTGGTCTAAAAGTACATACACATTATCATGGGTACCATTTAGGTGCAGGTGTATTTGTAGGAAAACGTATTTTTGCTGTGATGAAAGAGGGATTTAGGGTACAACATCATGCCATGGAATTTAAAAACAGCTATATGTGGGGCGTAGGACATAAGGTAACAGATAATATAGTGGCTCACCTAAGATATACACACCATGAAGCAAAAGAAGTAGCTATGAATCATGATAATGTTAAGGTAGATGCATTTACATTTGATATGGTATATACATTTTAAGGAGAAGCAATGAAACTAGCAATACCTGTAAAAATGAACAAAGAAAATCCAGCGATTGCACCACTTTTTGGAAAAGCAAAGTGGTTTGCGATTGTAGACAATGGTGAAATATCAATTATTCCAAATAACCAATCAGGGGGACAAGCCATTATTGAACTCTTTGCAGAGATGAAGATAGATGCAGTTGCCATACAAGAGATGGGTGTTAGCCCTTATGAAAAAGTAAAAGAGCTTGGTATGATGCTCTATCACACAGGATATGAGCGTATATTGTTTAATGATGTGTTGGAGAAGCTTAACAATAATGAGTTGGAAATCTTGGATGATACCAATATGGACAAGGTCATCAAACATCATGAAAAGAGACACCCTAGACATGATGAACATCATTAAAAAGTAGTGATTAATGCAGATAAATTTGTTCAAGTCTAAAACAACCTCCTCTGTAATCATACGACTACTTTTATGGTTTATTATGATAGTGGGTGGTGCAATATACGCTATATCCAAAGATTGGGGAACTCCTCTTTTTGATAGTCTCTCTTTTCATATTTTTACAGCCATTATAGGTTTTATGGTTACTATATTGGCTTTTCGTTCAGCAAGTAATGGAGGCAAAGAGCTAACCAAAGGTCGTGTAGGGGATATTCCACGATTAGAGACAAATAAGCTTGTAACTACAGGAATTTATGCTTGTATGCGACACCCTATGCTTTTTGGTTTGACACTTTTACCTTTAGGATGGGCGTTATTACTTGGTTCTCCTACTTTTATTTTTTTTCTTGCTCCTTTAGAGATGCTTTTTATTGTTTTAATGGTGACTATTTTTGAAGAGAGAGAAGTCAATGGGAAATTTGGAGAGGCATATCAAGCATATAGAGAAAAAGTCCCTATGGTTTCTTTTAAGAAAGAGTGTTTAATACTATTATTTAAACGGAGAAAATAAGTATGACTATGTATCTTCTTTATGGGACAATTACACTATGCCTATCTATCCTTTTTTCAATGGGTGGTGCAGGAAGTGGGGTGGCATTGATTCCTATATTACATTTTTTAGGTTTGGATTTTACTGTGGCTAAAGCTGTAGGATTGTTCGCTGGAGCCTCTACTACAATTACTTCAAGTATTATGAATATCAGACGCAAAGTGGTAGAGTATAAATTTGTTATTCCTATAGCTTCTATGATGCTTCTTTTTGCTCCACTTGGTGCGTATAGTAGTCGGTTTATCGATGAAGAGCTTGTTAAATTTGTTTTTATGCTACTGCTTTTTTACAGTGCATCTATGATGCTTTTTGGCAAAAAGAAGGTACTTTATCATGTGAAGTCTTCTTCGGCTCTTTTTGTGGTAGGTGCTATGGTAGGATTTATTGCAGGACTTTTAGGTGTGGGTGGAGGGAATATTCTTATTCCTCTTTTGGGATTGCTTGGGTTTGAACCCAAAAAGGTGGCTGTGGCTGTCAGTTTTGTGGTACCTTTTTCTGCTATTGGCTCGTTTGCTACCTATGCAAGTTATATAGAATTGGATTGGATTTTACTTGCAGTGGTTGCTGTATCTGCGATAGTTGGAGGGTATATTGGTAACTATATGATGCATTTTAAACTAGAACAACATCATATTAAAAAAATGATGGCTGTGATACTTTATCTGCTTGCCTTGAAACTACTTTGGTATTTCGTAGCTATATATATTTAAATTTAAAAGGATGAATGATGATAATAAACAGTATGAAAAAAAGTACTCTGTTTTTGGCTATACTTTTTTTGTTGCTAGGGTGTGCAGATGAGAAACCTAAACAGCAATTGGATGGAGAGAAACTTCTTACGCAAAAATGTGCTAAATGTCATAATATTGAGATGCCACCTAAGAGTTATGATAATGAAGTCGCACCTTCTATGATGGCGGTCACTTTTCACTTGAAAGATTTTATCAAATCGGAAAACCCCGCAGAACATGAAGAGAAGATAGTAGAATTCGTAAAAGATTATGTCATTTCTCCTAGTGCAAAAAAGTCACTATGTGATAAAGAGAGTCTTAAAAGTTATGGTGTGATGCCTTCACAAAAAGGAAAAGTTACAGCGGATGAAATAGAGGCGATTGTACACTATATGTATGCTACATATGATAATGAAAAACTATTACAAGCGATGGCAGAAAAAAATAGATTGGCACGTTTGCCACTGCAGGAGAGAGTCTTTGAGCAAGAACATTGTCAGTATTGTCACAAGTTAGATAAAGATGGTATCGCACCTTCTTTTCAAATGATAGCAAACCGTTATAGCCAAAAAGACAAAGCAACACTTATTGAGAGTATTAGAAATGGTAGTAAGGGAAAATGGCAGGGGAAAACAATACCAATGCTAGGGTTCAAAAAGATGAGTGATAAGGATGTGGCTGGAATGGCAGATTGGATATTGGGACTCAAAAAATAATTGGCTATGCTTATTGCTACAGCGATAGAAATCCCTAAAACAACTGCCCTTTTGAGTGGGTGTTTTGCAAAGGCAAAATATTATGCCTTTTTTAATGGTAGAGATATAAATATCAAAAAAAATCCTTATACAAGTGGTATAAAAGTACGACAGTGGCTCATAGAAGCAGGTGTGACACATTTGCTGATTAAAGAACAAGATAAAAAAACATGTGCATTCAAAACAAAGGATGAAATCATGTTACTTTATCCTGAAAAAGTGACAAATATAAGGCTGGATGAGATAGTAAGACTCTATTTTAAGTACTTATAATTATAATTTATGCAAATTATATAAAGGAACAACTGTGTTACAATTTATATCCTTATTATTGGTATTTATCTATTTTAAAATTGCACGAGTATATCAAAAAGAAGAAAGTATAAATGCATTAGTCATAATACAGCATCTTATGGTATTCATAGCTTCATTATTTTTATTCTATAGTGCATTTATGATGTATAGCTGGTATATAGTTATAATATTATCGCTACTCTTTTTTATTGTGGCAGCTTTATTGATAACAGCAATTCAGTTAGGTATTTTTGTAGATGGTAAGCCACTATTTGGGTTGAGTAAACTATATAGGTATTTACCCATACTTACAGGAAGCATTGTGTTGCTATCTTTGGTCTTGGTATATGTTTAAAATAGATAATCCAAAAAATAATTACAAAAATGTAGTACATGCTTTCTTCCTTTCCCTAGCAATCACTATTGCCGAGCCTTCTACTATTTTACCTTTAATGGTACATCACTTTAGTGACTCTGTGATTATTGTAGGTATCTTTGCGTCATTGCTTCGTGGAGGTGCTATTATGATACAGCTCTATGCAGCTTTTCATGCACAGGCATATAAAAGGGTATTGCCCTATTTGGGAAAAGTTTTTTTCTTTCGTTGGATGAGTTGGTTCTCTATTGGGTTGAGTATCTATTTTATAGGAGATAGTAATAAGCCTTTGACTCTTTTCTTAATAGGATTGGGACTTTTCTTTTTCTCGTTTACTGCTGGGTTTGGTGCTATCTATTTTAAAGAACTTCAAGCAAAACTTTTTTCTAAAAAATATCGTGGAAAAACTATGGCAAATAGACAAGTCGCAGGTTCTATTGCCTCGATTATCAGTGGAGGGGTAGCAGGGTATGTTTTAAATCATTATGAAGCACCATTAAATTATGCGTATCTTTTTATGGTGAGTAGTGCTTTTATGATTATAGGTTTTGCTACATTTGTAACGATAGAAGAGCCTGAAAAGGAGAATGTTTCAACAAAAGAGGAACATTTTAAAACATTTATAAAAAATGCAATAATAACATTAAAAAAAGACAAAAGACTTCAGCAGCAGATTCTTGCAATATTTCTTAGTTTTAGTTATTTCCTTTCTATGCCATTTGTCATTTTAAATGCCAATAATACTTTTACTTTAACGGGTTGGATGTTGGGTGGGTTTATTACAGTACAGATGCTAGGTAGTATTATAGGAAGTACTTTTTTATGGAGAAAAATTCATGACTATGAAAAAATGCTCTCTTTGAGTTTTCTCTTTATGATTGCAGCTTTTATAATTGCATTGTTTGCTACTAATATATATACCTATGCTTTGATTTTTTTTATTTTTGGTATAGCCTTGGATGGATTTAACATTTCAGGAATGAATTTAGTAATAGAGATAGCACCAGAAGAGAAACGACCTGTCTATACAGCCCTACAGACGAATATTAGTTCTTTAGGACTTTTCTTTCCTGTCTTGGGAGGTGTTATTTTAAAGCTAGTGGGTAGTTATACAATGATATATCTCTTGAGCATTTTACTTTTGGGTATAGGTTTCTATATTAGCACACAACTTAAAAAAATAAAATAAGAGTTTTTTAGTCTTATTTAAGAGTGAGAGTAGTATTATAAATAAATATAATTATTATTAGTTTAGATTATACTAATAGTTTTAGTAAGGAATTGACTATGTTTAAAAAAATATTACCCTTAAATCTCATTATCTCATTACGAATGTTTGGGCTTTTTATTGTGCTGCCTGTACTTTCTATCTATGCTTTAGATATGCCACACTCCAATCAT
>Ga0256827_10002776_pt1 | contig 11212 bp, 5 predicted proteins | sample CV84metaG_FD_185977 | JGI IMG/M metagenome (GOLD analysis project Ga0256827, IMG submission 185977) | Hydrothermal vent microbial communities from East Pacific Rise, Pacific Ocean - CV84 | ecosystem: Environmental > Aquatic > Marine > Hydrothermal vents | place: Pacific Ocean: East Pacific Rise...
TACTTCACCTCAACCCAACCTCCATTACTATGACTTCTAAATTCAGGAGCGTACATACTCTCTATGGTTGCGATTCCATTAGAGAATTTTCCTCGGTGGGTTACTATCAATGGGTACTCAAAAATATAAGTTCCACGTTTTAGATAGTCCATAAAGAAGTAGGTGGCGTTGTCTTTGGTTGATTCGTAGTATCCTAGTCCATCTTGCCATTTGTATTGACTTAGTACATTAATAGGTTCAAAGGCTGATGCTCTACCATCTTTTAACATTATGTATTCCATATCTCTATCTACTGTTATCTCTACTCTTACTTTTATTTTGTCACCAACTCTTATAGGAAAACTCTCTATAGGTGTAAGCACATCTCCTCTCTTTCCATGTTTTACCAGAAATAACTTTTTATCTATTTTTAGAGGAGTCTCTTTTGAGCTTTTTATCTTATCTAACTCCTCAAAATATTGCCAATATAGACCACCCCATGCGATATTGGAGTTTGGATTTTTTATAGTTATTGTAGCCATTGAGCTATCAAATTTATCAAATGAGGCTTTTATATATCCTGTTCCCTCTTGGGCTGATAGTTTAGCCTTTTCTAATATTGGTTTATATGTGATATTTGTATCAAAATTTATATCTACTAGTCTGTTATTGTCTAGCCATGTTCCATTATGTAGTAGAGCATAGATAGCAGATGTAGTTGCTTTTGTAGTTTTCCAGTGGTTTGTTTGTTTATTTTTTAGTAGCCATATTTTGAGCTGTTCTACCGATTTTTTATCATTGGTAATAGTATCAAAAACATCTATCATTAACGCATGAGTCTCTATAGGCATCTCGTTCCAATAAAAGCCATGTTTGTATTTGAAATACATTCCCAACTCATCACTTACCAAAGCTCTCTCTTTTAGTGATTTTACAATATCTTTTGCCTCTTTTTTTGCCCCTTTGGTATTTAGGGTCAAGGCTATTAACCCCTGCTCATAAAGCCCTTTTGTTGTCCAGTATTTTTTTATTTGATTTAAGTAGTAATCATGAGCCTGTTTTACCTCTTTATCCATCTTAAAGCTATAGAAACTTCTAGCATATAGATAGTGAATAATTATACTACTTAGATGGTCATCCTCTAGTTTTGTTAGATTCTGCTCTACCATTTTTTGTAAATTATCATAACGCTCTAATATTTTTCTGTCCATAAAAGCAGTAGCTACACCCATCGCCTCAGTTTCAGTTTTGTCAATACCTAGTTTTTTCAGTTTTCCAAAACCCTCAACAATATATTGTGTTATATACCAATTTGATTCCCCTCCATCAAACCAAGACCATCCACCATCTCTATTTTTGAATTGTCTTTTAATGAGTTTATCATAAGCACTCTGTTGCTCTTCTCCTAGCTTAACCAAATCAAATAGTAGCCCCATCTCTCTTTGTTGCTCCTCTTCACTTTTTGCATCTAGTAGCCAAGGGGTCTCTTCAAGGATGATTGATTTTAGCTCTTTGTTTGTGGATAGTGCAGACTTTAACTCTTTTTTACTCTTCCAACTTCTGAATACTCTTTTTATTTTTGGAGAGCTGTTTGCAATTTTTGAGGCTATAGCATTGGCATAGTATCGGCTAAATAGCTGTTCACTACACTCATATGGATACTTCATCAAATAGGGTAAAGAACGCACAGCGTACCATGCAGGATTGGAGGTAAACTCTAGGGTTAATTTATGATTTTTTAATGTAGTAGAGTTGTTCTCTTTTAGAGATTGCATGGTGAAACTCTTCTCCTCATCTCCTTTGATAGACAATACTTTACTTTTGGTTATAAAAATACGATTTGAGAGAATAGGCTTGATTACCTGTTCAGCATCACTATGTCTATTGGTCTTGGCTATAATAGTATGTTTGATAGCAGGAACAGAGTCTACATCTGGTATTTTGATAGTAAATGTTACTATGGTCGAAGCTCCTTTTGTGACATTAAATAGTTTAGATAAGTTTTGGTCAGGGTATATTGGCTCTTCTGTTATTGGATTTACAAGTTTTAGTTCACAGCTACCTGTTAAATCTTTACTACTCATATTAACTATTTTTGCACTTAACTCAATTTTATCTTTTTCTCTAAAGAAACGTGGTAGATTTGTAACTACCATTAGCTCTTTTTGGGTTACTATCTCTTTTTTAATCAGTGCCATCTGTAGCTGTTGAGTATGTACAAATGCTAAAAAGTTCCAACGACTCAAAGCGTCATTGGTTTTGAAGTTTATAATAATATTTCCATCTTTATCCGTTTGAAGTTTTGGTTTAAAAAACATTGTCTCTTTTAGATTACTTCTGATATGAATAGGCTTTTTATCTATATTTTTATTATCAAGCTCTTCTTCATCAACAGAGATAGCAGAGGTATCATATAGTCCCATAGAGTTATCTATATTTTTAGATTCACTTCTCATCATAGGAGCAGACTCCATAGTGACTAGACTAGCTACAGCTGGAACAAACTCTTCTACCATACCTGCATCTTCTCTTCCAAATCCAGCATTTAATCCAAACCAGTTGAAAGTATAAAATCTTCTATCAATATATTTAAGTTGTTTAACCCAATTGGCATATCCAATCTGTTCATCAAAATGTTCAGCATACCAGCGATTATAATAGTTGGGTTCATAGCTAGGATATATATGTGGCTTTTTGAAATTGGAGATATAGAGCTTGTCAAGAGAGGCATCATACATGGTTGCTACCATTTCTGCTATTACACTCTCTTTGTCCTCTCCTGATATTTTGATTTTCCACTCCTCTTCGCTATTTGGTTTGAGTTTATCCCTAAATGTTATAAACTCTACTTTCAATCTATTATCCCATGGAACTTTTATATGTTGCTGTTGATATATCACTCTATTGTTTTGGATAGTAGCCATGCGACAGAAGATATCTCCTTGGCTATCTTTGGTAATATCTATTAACTCTCTATTTAGCTCTTTTAATCGTATCCATTTTTCTACAATACTCTTCTCTTTTTGCTCTATAGTTAGCAGAACAAAGCTGTTTGGATTTGAGCTTTTGATATATAGTGTGGCTGTTGAACCAACCTCATAAGATATTTTATCTGTTTTAGACCATAGATTAGTAGCTAATGGAGGAGTAGGGGAAGAGCTATCATATATGGTTAGTTTTTTACTTTTTTGAACCTTTGTTCCATATCTATCCTCCGTGTGTAGAGTTAAAATATACTCTCCTTGCTCTAGGTTTTTGAGTGTAAGAGTTTTTGAGATTTTTGTGTTAAAAGGTAGAGTCTGTACTAACTCTTTCTTTGATGGTTTTTGTTTCTCTAATTCTATATATTTATAGCTCTTAAAAAGTTTTTCAAATTGAGCTTTATTATATATCGGTTTATCTGGTTGTGTCCAGTATCTTTTTCTGTAAACTCTGTTGTCAGATTTGACTTTCTCTATGACTATCTCTCCCTGTAGTGGTTGGAACTCACCATCTAGGTTTGAGGTTCTAAGTTTTATCTCTTTTGGGCTATTAATATTTAGTTCAGAGGCTATATCCATATCAGCAGATATTGTAACATATCCAATATTGATAATTTTGTGGCTAGATTGTGTCTCTCCTGTACTGTCGGTAATATCTACAGAAATTTCATATTGAAACTCTGGTTTCTCTTTTGCATCTATAGATTTATCATTTAGTGCATCAAATTTTATCTTAAAAGAACCAGAGGCATCAGTTTTTATCTCTCCTTGTGATATCTGTACCTCTTCCAAACGAGGTCTAGGTCTCCACCAAGCAAACCAAGGAAAACTACCTCTTCGGCGAATAGAGTATCTAACTTTTGCATTATCTAAGCCATATCCACTATATGATTTTGCCTCTCCTGTGATAGTTACACTACTTCCTAAGCGATAACTTTTTGTTAGAGGATTAAATTTAATCTCAAATTTGGGCTGTTTGTACTCCTCTACACGAATATAATGCTCTCCACCAATACTAGATGATATCCTCATATCCCCTAAAAGAGTATTTTTGGGTGCTGTAAACTCTCCATTAAATGTTCCAAATGTATTTGTTCTAAATTTTTTACTCTCTATCTTTTGATTATTTTCATTATAAAAAGTCACCTCTATACTACTGTTTACCAAAACTTTAGGTCTTTTGTATCTATCTTTTTCTATAGCTAACCCTTTGAAATAGATAGTTTGAGATGGTCTATATATTGCTCTATCTGTAAAGAAGTGAACATATCTATATTTTCTGTTTTGATTTCTATCCATCTCTCTGTGATAGTAGTGGTTGTTAAACTCCAATATATCTTTATCTTTTTTAAAACTTACAGTATAGTTTTTTTGATTTTTAGGAACTTCTATAAAACCACTCTTGTCACTTATAGTTTTTGAGATAAACTTCTTAATCTCTTTTTTCGTTTTATGGTCATATTTAAAGCTATAAAAATTTGCCTCAATACCTTGTAGTGGCTCTCCTGTTTTTCTATCAACCATTGCGAACTTATTAGATTTTTTTAAATAGGCTATATTTGAGATAATAGATGTTGTATATATAGGTTTATCTGTAAAACTCTTCTCTTTTGATATCATAAAAACATAATAACCTAGGTCATATGAGCCTAAATTTATCTCTGTTCCATGCTCTTTATAATCATCAGTTGAAGGGATGGTTAGATTGAACTCATTAACTCTCTCTACCTTTGCAATGTAAGCCTTTTTTTCTTCTCTATTTAAAGTTTTAAACTCTCTTAGTTTTTCAGGTGGTAGTTTAAAAACATTGATATAGACTTTTTCTATATTTCTGTAGTTTACTTTTGCTAATATATTCTCATTTGGTAGGTTTACTGACTCAACATCTATATTTAATGTTTGAGTTTTTATATGGTTTTTAATATTTTGACAACGTGAGGAGAGAACCTTGTCTGAACTTTTTATACCTTGATTTGCATATCCTATAGCTTGTGTATATGCTCCTTTTTGATAGTAGTATTGAGCTAGATAGAAGAGTGCTTCACTTTGAGCATATTTTGATTGAAGATATTTTAGAGTTTTGAGATAAAGAGTCTCTTTTTTTTCTCCTATAAAATTTTGATAAACAAATTGAAGTCTCTCTAAATCTATGTGATTTAAAGCTTTTGTATCTTTGTTGTCTTTATGAAATTTGAGTAGCTTTTGATATATAAGTAGTGCTTGGTATTTATATGAACTTCTATCTTTGGTCTTAAATTTATACTCTATAAAAGTATTAAAATTTCCAAATGCTTCAGCTTGGTCAATATAAAAGCTCTCTTTGGGTTGAGTAAGATAGTAGCGTTCATTACTGAAATGACTCAATGCTCTAAAGGCCAAAAAGTCATATAGGGTAGGGCGTAATCCTTCACTATTGTTACCTTGGTTAAGTAGCATTTTATAGCTTTCTATATTTATATTTTTTGTCTCATCTTGTATAGAGTCGAGATATAGTTTTGATGAGGTTTTGACTAGTCTATCTATGCTCCATGTCAATATATTACTACTGTTGTCATCAGTGATGGTAGTTCTATTTTGTATCTTATAACGGTTGTTATCTAAATAGTTGTCATACATCTGTGCCAAGAGTGATTTTAATATCAGTTTAGTAGTTATTTTTTGAGCTTTATCTATCTCTTTTTCAATATCTTTAATACTCTTGACATATCCATCCTCTTTTAAGCCTATCTGATACTTCTCTCTATAGAGAATTGCTTTTATAAGCTCATTTTCATTCTGCTCTTTTATAGCTTGTTGATAGATGACATTTACTTTTTCCAAAGCACTTTTGGGAAGATTTTGCCTCTCTAATTTTTTAATATTGAGCCACTGCTCTTGGTATGTTTGGGCATTTATAAAAATGGTTAATAGTATGAGTAGAGATAATATTTTTTTCATATAGTTAATCCTTAAACGATATCCAACACTATACAATAAAAAGGTTTACGGATTGTAAACATCTAACCACTCTTTTGCTATAATTTTGAAAATTTTTTTAAGGGTTATAATGAGAGCATTATTAAGCGTTAGTGATAAGAGTGGAATTGTAGAGTTTGCACAAGGTTTAGAGAAGATGGGTTGGGATATTATCTCAACAGGTGGAACATATAAAAAGTTAAATGAGGCTGGTGTAAAGGTCATTGAAATAGATGAAGTGACAAAGTTTCCAGAGTGTTTTGAGGGGCGTGTAAAGACATTAAACCCTTATGTTCATGGTGGTATCTTACATAAACGTGGTGACGAAGCACACGTGGCACAGGCAAAAGAGCTTGGTGTTGAAGGAATTGATTTGGTTTGTGTTAACCTTTATCCATTTAAAGAGACTATTGAGAGAACTGAAGATTTTGGTGAAATTATTGAAAATATAGATATTGGTGGTCCAACTATGGTGCGAAGTGCGGCCAAGAACTTTAATGATGTTCTTATTGTAACTGATGCTTCCGATTATGGCTCTATTATAGAAGCACTTGAAAATAAATCTGATAGTTTAGAGTTTAGAAGAGATTTGATGATAAAAGCTTTTGAGCATACAGCCTCTTATGATGCTATGATTGCTAATTATATGAATGGTAGATTTAACAATGGTTTTGGAGAGTATCAGTTTATTACAGGTAAAAAATCATTTCAGACACGTTATGGAGAGAATCCACATCAAGATGGTGCATTGTATGAGTTTGATAACCACTTTACCAATAATTTTAAGCAGTTAAAAGGTGAGGCATCATTTAATAATATCAATGATGTAAATGGTGCGTTGAAAATCGCTTCAAGCTTTGGAGAGGAGAATGCAGTCTGTATTGTAAAACATGGTAATCCTTGTGGATTTGCTCTAAAAGGTACGCTAATAGAATCATATACCGAGGCGTTACGTTGTGACCCTATTTCTGCTTTTGGTGGTGTTGTGGCTGTTAATGGTATTGTAGATAAAGAATTGGCTGAAAAGATGAATGAAATCTTTTTAGAGGTAGTTATGGCAGGAGATTTTACAGATGAGGCATTAGAGGTATTTGCTAAGAAGAAGCGTCTTAAACTCTTTTCACAAGGTGGAGCTAAATTGGTAATGAGCAAAGATAGCCATGACTTCAAACACGTTGATGGTGGATTTGTATACCAAAACTCTGACTGTATCTGTGATAACGAGGTACACAACGCTCATAAAAAATCGGAGCTAACAGCTTCAGAGCAGGAGATGAAAGACCTTGAAATTGCTTGGAAAGTGGCAGGGTTAACCAAATCAAACTGTGTGGTTTATGTAAAAGACTCGGCAATGGTCGCTGTTGGTATGGGTATGACTAGCCGTGTTGACGCTGCTCAATGTGCCTTGAAAAAAGCAAAAGAGATGGATATTGATGTGAGTGGTGCATCTATGGCAAGTGAAGCATTTTTCCCTTTCCGTGATAGTATAGATGCAGCAGCAGAGGCAGGGGTTAAAGCGATTATCGAACCAGGTGGCTCTATTCGTGATGAAGAGGTTATTGAAGCTGCTAATGAGCATGGAATATCTCTCTATTTTACAACTGTTAGACACTTTTTACATTAGTCAGATATCTATTAAAATAACTTCTAAAGAGACCAAAATATTGGTCTCTTATTCTCTATTTACAAATCATTCACGATTATGTGTTAAAGTTAGAGTACATATTATTTTATAAGGATATTAGAATGAAAATTCTCAAAAAAACTCTGTTGGGAGTACTTCTTGTAGCATCTAGCCTATCAGCAGAGGTTACAAATGTAGAGGTTACACCAGCGTTTATAAAAGATACAAAATTAAAAATTATAGATATACGAACGCGTAGTGAGTGGATAGAGACAGGAGTTTTAAAAGGCTCATATACAATAACATTTTTTGATGAGAGAGGCAACTATAATATAGATAGTTTTTTAACAAAGTTAAATTCAGTAGTCTCCAAAGATGAGAAGTTTGCTCTTATATGTAGAACGGGCAGTAGAACAGGAATGATATCTAATTTTTTAGGAAAAAAATTAAATTATAATGTCGTTAATTTAAAAGGTGGGATTATGAAACTCTTTAAAGAGGGTTTTAAGCCTGAGTTATATAATCCAAATAAGAAAATAGATAATTAAATAGTAAACGCTTTTTGCATATACTCTTTTATCTCATCAAACGAAAACTGATGATTGGTAAACTGTTCAAATGCAATAATCCCTTGGTATAGTAGCATATCACTTCCATCTTTTGTTGGGATGTTATGTTGCTTTGCAAATTTTAAAAAAGGTGTCTCTTTTCCATATATGACATCTACAAAAGCTTTTGCCTTTGGTACAAGCTGTTCCAAAATCTCTATAGGGCAGGGGAGTGACTCATCTTCTAATCCTGCTGAGGTCATATTGACTATTAAATCAAACTCCTCTTTATATTTAAAACTATCAAAGGTATAAGTTTTAAACCCATCTAGTTGATATCTTTTTAATCTTTTGGCACTTCTGTTTAGTAGAGTGATATCATATCCTGCATCTCGTAGTATAATGGATGTTGATTGTGCAGTTCCCCCTGCTCCTAAAAATAGAATTTTTTTACTCTCTTTAAACTCCGATAATGCCTTTAAAAATCCAGGTGCATCTGTATTGTAGCCGTATAGTTTACCATCTTTTTTTACAATAGTATTGACAGCACCAACCTTTTTTGCAAACTCATCAAGTTCATCACACGCTTCAAAAGCATACTCTTTGTGTGGAACGGTGATATTTGCTCCTGATATATTCAAATCAAAAAACTTTTGACGTAGTTGTGAACCATCCTCTAATTTATATCGTGTATAGACTCCATTGTAGTTTAATCCTTGAAATGTTAGGTTGTGCATAAGTGGAGATTTTGAGTGTGATACTGGATTTCCAAATATAGTAAAGAGTTGTTGCATAAGGCTTCCTAATAAATTTTAGGAAAATTATAGCAAAATTACAAAAATAGCCTATTCTTGTGGAGCTTTTAGACACAATTTTCGCTAAAATATGTTACATATTAGATAAAAATGGAGAAATTATGATTAAATCAAACAGTTTTATAGAGAGTTATAGATTGATTATCTATGCAGTGGCAATTGGATTACTATTTTATGCCTTAGCACGAATTGGTTTTTCAGATATTCAAGCAAGGCTTGTAGGCGTTATTGCTTTTTTAGTTACCTTGTGGACAAATAATGGGTTGCATATGGGAGTAGTCTCTCTGTTACCTATTCTGCTATTTCCTATGTTTGGATTAGTGGAGGCAAAAGATGTAGTGATGAACTACTCGAAAACTACTATTTTTCTTTTTGTAGGAGGGTTTCTACTAGCAATTGCTACCGAGAAGTCAGAGCTTCATAAACGTTTAGCTACCAAACTTCTCTCTATTTTCCCAAACACTCCAAGAGGGGTTTTGTACTCATTGATGTTAACAGCAGGGTTACTTAGTTCTATCTTGTCAGATACTACTACAGCACTTCTAATCATCCCTATTGCAGCATTTTTAACAGATAATCCAAACTACAAGTTTCGTCTTCTTTTGGGTGTAGCTTATGCCTCATTAATAGGTGGGATTATCACACCTGTTGGTACACCTCCTAACCTGATTTTGATGGATTTTATAGAAGCTAATGGATTGGAGATGATACCGTTTGCCACTTGGACAGCGATGATGCTTCCACTTGCGATTATTATGATGATATCAGCAGCAGAGATTCTGCTTTATGGTCTAAAAAAAGAGGATTTTGAGCTAGTAGAGATAGATATGACAAAGAGTCCATTGAGTCGTGACCAGAGAAAATTGGTTTGGATACTCTCCTCTTTGGCGATAATCTTAGCATCCAATCCAATACTGATGTATCTATTTGATATCCATATAAATGAGAAGCTTACTCTGTTATCTTTTGGTCTATTTTTATTTCTTCCAAAAGTTAATCTATTGGAGTGGAAAGAGGATTTTTCAAAAATACCATTTGCTATTGTTTTCCTATTTGGTGCAGGATTCTCTATAGCTATGGCATTCCAAAAAACAGACCTTGCTACAGAGATAGCTAATATTCTAGTAAGTTTTAACTATCTTCCTCCAATAGCTCTAATGTTAATTATCGGAGTAGGTGTAGTATTTGCAACAGAGTTAACAAGTAACACAGCTTTGACCTCAATCATGATACCTATCATCTACCCATTCGCAATAAAAAGTGGACTAGACCCAATGCTATTTATGCTTATTGTGGCAATTTCTGCTAGTTATGCGTTTATGTTACCTATAGCCACTGCTCCAAATGCTATTGCAATGTCTACAGGTCATGTCAAAACTACTCAAATGATGAAAAGAGGGATATGGTTAAATATATTTGGGATAATTATAACGTTTACAATTGCTTTAACTTACTGGAAGTTATTTTTATAAAAGTTGGTTATCATTAGATTTTTTACAAAAAGTCTATTATCTAAAAAGAGAGGATTCTATGAAAAGAGTAGAAGAGCATATAGTAGAGTTAGATGCTATGAAAAAGTATCCAAAGGAGATATATTCTATTGGAAATTTAGAGCTTTTGAAACGACCAAAAGTATCTATTGTAGGTACAAGGCGACCATCTGGATATACAAAAGAGTATACTTTAAATCTTGCTAAAGCTTTAGCTAGTAGAGGAGTTTGTATCGTCTCAGGTGTTGCTATGGGAGTTGATGCTTTGGCACATACAGGAGCAGGATATAGTAATACAATAGCTGTAGTAGCAAATAGTTTAGATATACGTTATCCTGCTGTAAATCGTCTTTTGATAAAAGGGATAGAGCAAGAGGGGCTAATGCTAAGTCAATATGCACCAACTTTCAAAGCCACCCCTTGGAGTTTTGTAGTTCGTAATGAGGTTGTGGTAGCATTAGGTGATATTTTGATAGTAACCGAGGCAGACATAGGTAGTGGTTCAATGCGTTCTGTTGAGTTTGCTCTAAAGATGGGAAAAGAGATTTATGTATTAACCCATCGTCTAAATGAGAGTAGGGGGACAAACGAGCTTTTGGAAAATGGATTAGCAAAGCCTATATATAATATAGAGGAGTTTGCTAACCGTTACGGAGTGATACCAAAAGACAATGGCATAGAGAAAGATGAGTTTTTCTACTTCTGTCAAACCTCTCCAACTCTTGATGAAGCAGTAGCCAAATTTGACTCACGAGTCTATGAAGCAGAGCTTTGTGGAGAGATAACTATAGAGAATGGAGTTGTGCATTTGGTGGGGTAA
>Ga0256827_10002778_pt1 | contig 11205 bp, 11 predicted proteins | sample CV84metaG_FD_185977 | JGI IMG/M metagenome (GOLD analysis project Ga0256827, IMG submission 185977) | Hydrothermal vent microbial communities from East Pacific Rise, Pacific Ocean - CV84 | ecosystem: Environmental > Aquatic > Marine > Hydrothermal vents | place: Pacific Ocean: East Pacific Rise...
ATTGTAGTAACGCCTCTATAACACCCATTGAGTTGTCTATAAACTGCGTGGTATTCTCGAACATCTCAGAGTCATCTTTTATCCAGTAGGCAACCACTGCCACATTGTAATCCCAAAAGAGTTGAGGCATATGCTCTTTAAATGGTGGTTCTGCTATCTCTTCTGCCTCTATTGCTATATCTAACATCTCTTGAACCATCTCAATAAATTTCTGTTTAGAGTCATAAATAAGCTCCATTGTTCCCATAGATGGAGTAAACGCCATTTCTATAATTTGTGTTACAAACTCTCGGTCTTCTAAATAGAACTCTAGCTGTGTCTCGATAAGTGTCTGTAGTTGCTCTCGCAGAGTATAGGTATGAAAATCTTCTATACCCTCTAATACTGCTTTGGTTTCAACAAGTTTCTGCTCTATATAAGCGTATAGAATCTTCTCTTTTGTTGGGAAATAGTTATAGATAGTTGGGTTAGAAACCCCTGCCTCTTTGGCTATCTCTCTTAGCGAAGCACTCTTGTAACCTTTAATAGTCATTAACTCTACAGCCGACTCTAAAATCTTTATTTTTGTCTTCTCTTTTGCTGATTGTGATACCTTCATGACCACTCCTACTCTATATATTTTAACAAAGTATATAATAATTATAGTTTTTTGTCAACTTTTTCTATAGTTTGTTAAAGTTTTAATTTTTTATACATTTTTTACATTAATTGTTGTATTTTATTTTTTATTATGATATAATACCAACTGGGCAAAATAATACGACCAAAGGGAAGATATGATGATAAAAAAGAATCTAAGAACTATCCTACTAGGAGTGGTTGCACTACTCTCAATATATATCTATTTTCTCTCTGCACAAACAAGTAAACAAGAAAAACCAATTATAAAACATATAATGATAGACCATAAAAAAGAGGAACGACAAGCATTAACATATCTAAATAAACTACGCCAAGGAGCTGGACTTATTCCTTTATCCTCTTCAAAAATTTTAAATCATGCATCTAAGAATCATGCCAATTATCTCATAGGAAATCACTCTTATGGTCACTATGAAGATCAGAATAAGAGTGGATTTACAGGAGAATTCGCCTCTAACAGAGTAAAAAATGAAGGTTATCATACCGATTTAATTATTGAAAATGTATCTTCAAATAATAAAAACTATAAAGAGTCTATTGATGGTCTCTTTGCTGCTGTCTATCATCGTTTTGCTTTTCTTGATTTTCAAGGGGATGAGATAGGTATAGCAATTAAACAGAACCCTTTTAATGTCAGAGAGACTGCTTTTGTATATAACATAGGTTCATCTATATTAAATAAACTATATAAAGAGAGTAAAAAACCATCAAAAAAAGCATTAAACAGGGCTTTGGATAACTATAAAAATATAAACAGTAATGTTGTAACCTACCCTTTTAATAAACAGACCGATGTTCCACCTGTATTTTTTAATGAGATACCTGATCCACTTCCTAATCACGATGTAAGTGGATTTCCAATTAGTATATCATTTAATCAAGCTCACTTTAAAACGGTTAAACTTCTTAAATTTGAGCTTTTAAAAGATGAAAAAACTATATCTAAGAGTATAGTTTATGATAATAAAACAGATCCAAATAAACGTTTAGACAAGTTCTCTTTTGTTCTATTTCCATTAGATAGACTAGAGTGGAATCAAAAATATTTTGTTAAATTTTTAGCAATTATTGATAAACAGTTAGTTGAGAAAAAATGGTCGTTTAAAACAAGAACACCAACAATACCTCTACATAAAATAGAAGATGAGAGTAAAACAATTACTATTACAGTAAATAAACCAAATTTATTCTATTTCCCTCCAAAAACAGCTAAAGATTTATTAAAAAAGGTACGTTACAATCCATGTTTTAATATGGAGTTTATTGACCAAAATACACTAAAACTTACTGCATTAAAAACATCATTTACTGTAAGTCACATAGATATAGGTAGACATCACTTAAAACTAAATATACAAAACTAATAATATTTAATTGTTTAAAACAGTATAAATCTTAATTTAAAATAAAATAAATAAATTATTTAAATATTTTATTTATTTTTACATATTATACACAATTACAACACATATTAGCGATATACTTTGGGCATGAGAGTCGTAGCCATACTTTTTCCCTTAATCTTATTTTTGTAAGGCTCTCATAGCATAGCTTTTATTTTATATATTTATTTTCCCAAACAACCATAGAAGGTTATAATAAAAGCTATTTTCTTTCTACAACTAATTATTAATCAAATTCATTAAAAACACAACTAGCTATTTTCTTAATTTTACTTTAATTTATATAATTAATAAAATATTTTACAAATAGCCGAAATAGCTACACAATTACAACACGGAAGCATGTTATAATTTGGGCATGAGAGTCACAACCGTATTTTTTTCCTTAATCTTATTTTTTTGAAGACTCTCATAACTAGCTTTTATTTTATATCAAATCTTTGTCATGAGATCCTCCTTCTTCTTATTTTAAAATAAAAGCTATTTTTTTGTTATACTCAACAAAAAAGGACTCTCTTATGGAAGAGACCATTATAGCCCTAGCCAAAACAGCCATTTTAGTTGCCCTTAATGAACCTACCGATTTTAACTTAACCTCTGCTCGTCAAAATTTTCCTAGACTCAATCAACAAGGAGCAGTCTTTGTTACCCTGCGAACCATTCCTAACCATAAGCTTAGGGGGTGTATCGGTTCACTTATTGCCCATAGACCACTCTACAAAGATATTATTTTAAATGCCCAAGCATCTGCATTAAAAGACTCACGGTTTAAACCTTTGAAAAAGGAGGAGTTAAAAGATATTACTATTGAAGTCTCTCTGCTATCTAAGCCAAAACCTTTAGAGTATAAAAATAGAGAAGATTTAATTAAAAAAATAGAGCCATTAAGAGATGGGGTAACCCTTACATTGGGGCAACATAGAGCGACCTATCTCCCCTCGGTGTGGCAAGAGCTAAAAGATTTTGATGACTTTTTTGGTTCACTATGTCTAAAAGCTGGTCTAAAGAAGAGCTGTCTAAATCAACACCCAAAACTAGAGAGCTATCAAACAACCAAATATAAAGAGAAAAAAGAGTTTACATTTCAAGAGTTACGAAAAGCCTCTGTCAATGGAACATTCTATCCCAAAGAGTGTAACAAGATAGAGGAGCAATTTAAAGTGTTTAATCAACAATTTAATAGCTATAAGATTAAAAAAACCATACGTTCAATCCAACCAAAAGCCCTACTTGTTCCTCATGCAGGGTACATATATTCAGGATTTACAGCCAACTTTGCCTATCGCTTTTTAGATAAAACGAGTCCAAAAAGAATTATTGTTATTGGACCTTCTCACCACTATCTCTTTAAGGGTATCTCTGGGAGCTTCTACAACAGATTTGAAACCCCTTGTGCCAATATCTCTATAGATAAAGCCTATCTTACTAGTTTGTCTCAAAAGTTTTCTATAGATTTTCAAGAGAAAGCCCACCTAAATGAACACTCTACCGAGGTACAGATGCCCTTTATCAAACAGTATTTTCCAAATACCCCTATAATTGAACTAATTTATAGTGATATTTCAGCTAAGTCCCTTGCTACTATTATGGTTGCTCTTCTTAAAAACCCTGATAATATTGTTATTATATCTTCAGATTTAAGCCACTTCTACCCCCTAGAAAAGGCTAAAAAGGTTGATAACATCTGTCTATCTGCTGTTTCACAACTTAATATAAAGATATTACATCGGGGGTGTAAAGCGTGTGGATTTAAAGGAATTGAAGCTATTATATTAGCATCCAAAGCATTAAATCTAAAGAGTAAACTGCTTGACTATAAAACATCAGCCGATGCCTATGGCAAAAAAGAGTCAGTGGTAGGGTATCTCTCTGCGATGTTTTATTAAGATTATTTCGTTAAAGTGCAATAAAATCAAAATAAGAGGGAAAAGATGAATCAAGATAAATTAAATGGACTCCTTTGGGGATCATTTTTAGGTGATGCCTATAGCAATAACAACAGTTTAAGCCTTTATGGAAAACAGACCCTATGGCTACTAGAGTATATTACACAGAGTAAGGTCTATGACCCATTTAAATTTGGAGATATTTGGAAAAAAAATATGAGCCAAGAGAAGGATGTAGATAAAGCATCAAAAGATACAGTAGCAAATCTAAAATCAGGTAGAACATATTTAGGTGCTGGGTCTGGTTTTAAAGATTTATCGGTGGTAGGGCGACATGCGCCAATTCTTTTTTCAGTCAAAGGGATGGATGAGATGTTAGAGAGTATAAAATTTCACACCTGTCTAACCCACATGACAAAAGAGACCATTGAAGCTAGTAAATATATTGCCGAAGTTACACTAGCAATGGTCTATAATCTTGATGTGGCAAATACACTACAAGAGCGTGCAAAATTTTATGGTGAAACAGTAGAGTCAGAAGTAGAGAAAGCATTTGCACTTCAAGATAAACCTGATGCAATTGCATTAACGATGCTGGGAACAGGAAACCAAGTAGAGGGTGGATTGGCATCAACCATATATCTGATACTAAACTACCATAACGATTTTGAAAAACTTTTAGAGATCAATCTAGAAGCAGGTGGTGAAACTTCTGCCCGAGCAATGGTGGCAGGCATGGTTATTGGAGCAAGATATGGCTTTGAGAAGATTAAACCTACATGGATAGAGAATATCCATGAGTATAAAAAATTAAACAGCCTTATATCACTCTAAAAGCATAGATATAAACAGTATTAATAGTTAATGCCAACAGTATCAATGGCAGATGTTCCGAAGGGTTGGAGTCTATATAAAATAGCTCCATCGCCTTACTATTGCTAAAGACATAAATGGTAACAGTCAGTAAGAGAAGATAGATTAAAATAGTAATAATAGGTAGAAGCTCTCCTAACATCATATATTCAACCAGTGGAGAGAGAAGAAAAGTATATATAGTTAAGAGTGAAAACCATCGTGCGATTTTACAACGAAGAACAATCCCAGAAATAACAAAAAGTCCCAAAATAATAAGAGGAGTCAACCACAAGAGGTTTATATTAGTCTCAATAAGAAACTTAACCATACCAACCATCATACTAATGGCAACTAACCAAATAACAATAACCGTAAACTTCTTTTTAAATGAACTTTGAGGATGAAACTTTGTTAACATAATGTTTCCTTCTGTTAATTTATGTTCTATTATAGCTTAAAAAGACATAATAATTACTTATTATAAAAAAGAGAGAAAGAGAATATAGATATTTTTTAGAAGGATATTAATATTTTATAAATTATAAGAATATTAGTCCTAACATAGAGGTTATAAAGGGAGGAAGAATAATGAATTCAAGGAGATTTCATTGACAATACAAAGCTACACTACACACTGTCTAGCAAATATTAATTTTTCTCTATGTTAGGCTTAGTGGCATTATAATGAAATTATGTGTATTCTATGTGTAGAATAAGTTCACATTTCATATTTATGTTACAATTACATTAAAAAGAGTATTAAATGGATGGAACAAAACGAGCAAATATCAAATCAGGTAAAACAGTAAATATTGTTTTAAAAGAAGACCAAAGAACAGGTAACCTAACATGGGGGATTGTAAGAGATATTTTAACCAAGTCTCCAAAACATCCTCATGGGATTAAAGTACGTCTGATGTCAGGTGAAGTTGGTCGGGTCAAAGAGATTTTAGATTAAAAAGTAGAAAAGATGTATACTCAAGAGATAGCCAAAACAATCAACTGCCCACAGTGTGGTAATAAGTTAGATATTCACTTTAAGTGGACAAAGCTTATTGCCTGTAACTCTTGTAAATCTTCTATTTTTTTAGAAGATGATGGCTCTTTAAAAATAGGAGAAGCCTCTTCTCTTAGCCCCGAGCCATCAATTATAAAACTTTATGACCCCATAACCATTAACAAAGAGAACTACTTACCTATTGGAAAAATTCGTTATGGCTATGGTCGTGGTTTTTGGGAAGAGTGGTTTTTAAAAGACAATCAAAACCAAGAGTTTTGGCTAAGTATTGATGAAGGAGATTTTGTACTTCAGCAGAAAATAAAAATGAAGCTACCTTTTAGTAATCCTCTTTCAGCAAAAGTTGGTAAAAAGTATGGAAGCTATCTTGTATCGGAACGAGGCACAGGAGAGTGTGTTGGTTTTGAAGGGGAACTGCCCGAAAACCTTACAATAGGTGAGTCTCATTTCTATCTGCATCTTAATCTGGGTGATGGTGGGCTAATAACGGTTGAGGTTACAGCCAAAGAGACACAAACTTTTTCAGGAAAATGGATAGACCCATTAACCATTAAAAGGGTCTACTCATGAGTAAAAAATACAGTATAAAATGTACAAAATGTTCTGCTCCACTCAATCTGTTGGGTGGAGGACGAATTCAAACCGTTACTTGTGCCTACTGTAAGTCGGTTATTGATTTAAATGATGATTACAAAGTTCTCTCAAATTTCAAAGAGTATAAAGAGAAGAACAGACTCCCCTTCGAGATAGGAATGAAAGGGATTCTCAACACCATAGAGTATACAATTATCGGTCGAGTCACCTACAGAGAAAAAGAGCCACCCTTTTCTGAATGGAGTGATTTTTTACTCTTCTCTCCTCTTTATGGTTATGGTTGGCTCACTTATGAAAATGGACATCTTAGCTACTCTCGCCGAAATCGAACTTTTCCCAATATAGATTGGAATAGAATCCCCAATGAGTTAGAGATTGTTATTGATGAGGTTGAGTTTAAACCTTTTACCGAATATTCGGCAAAAATTGTCTATGTAGAGGGCGAATTAACATGGATAGCCAAACAAGGAGACGAGACATATTTTATAGATTTAATTGCTCCACCCTTTGGAATAAGTGCCGAAAAGACAAATGATGAGATTGAGTATTACAAAAGTGAATATATGGAAGCATCTACCGTATATAGTGCGTTTAATGTTCCAACAGAGAGACAGACGACCGAAGCCAAAGAGTTTAATACCCTGCAACCCTTTAAAAAACCTCTATTAGAAGCACTTTCTAAAATATCTAAATGGGCTATAATCATAACCATTTTTCTTTTTATTGCCTTCTCTATTAATGGTGGTGGTGAGATTATCTCTACTTTTAAAATAACCAATAGTAAACCTGTAACAGAGAGCTTTCATATCACTTCAACCAATTATCTAACAGATATAGAGCTAAAATCAAACAGCAGTAAATCGTTAAAAAACTTTAATATCAAAATTTACAAAGAGAAAAAACTACTCTTTTCAATAAATGGAGAAAATGCATACCGATTCAATCCAATAACAGATAAAATAGATACAAAGTTCTCTACATGGAGTAGCGACGCTAAAAGTATTGCTATCTATTTAAAACTAAAAAAGGTAGGATATTATCAATTTATTGCCTCCCCAATTGATTCAAAAGTAGCCTCGACTATAGATGTAACGATTAAACAAAAAAAGGCTCAAAACGGTTATGTTGTACTATTTTTTATACTCTCTTTGATTGGATATTTTCTTTATAAATTCAGCTATATGAAATATAAAAAAGCCTTACAAGAGGAGCAGAGTATCTTTAACAGTCACGAAGAGTTCTATATCTCTCTTTATAATTCTATTACCAATAATATTTGGCTTATTATATTCTCTATTTTTATTGTATTTACAGTTTTTAAAAACGTCTAAAAAGGAGACTCTATGGCAAAAATTATTATACTTTTTTTCTTTACAGTTGGTTCAGGAGTTAGCTACTTAACATACAATGGAATAGGTCAAGAGAAAATTGTAACATTAGAAAAAGAGAGTATTCGTTCAAACTCTTACCGTTCAAGTTCAAGGAGTAGCTCTAGCTATAACTCTAGCAGTTATAGTTATGGTAAATAAATAACTTTTCTCCTCGTTCCCACGCTAAGAGAAATAAGATAAAATAACACATTAAAAGGAAAAATATGGAAGCTTTAGAATTACACGGAGTACTATCAGCACTTATCTACGCAGGTATAGGTATTGCTGTCTTTTTTTTAGTACTAACACTTATTGAGATAACAACAAAATACTCGGTTAATAAGAAGATTACCGAAGAGAATAACATAGCATTAGCTATTGTATTGGGTGCAATTATTATCTCGTTGGGTATGATTATATCATCTGCCATTAGATAATGACCAAAAGCGAGACAAGAACCAAAGAGGTAGCCCTGCTCTTTGGAACATTTCTTATTGCAATTTGTGGGCTAATTTATGAGCTGTTAGAGGGGACTCTCTCCTCTTATCTATTGGGAGATTCTATATTTCACTTCTCATTGGTTATTGGGCTTTTTATGTCATCAATGGGTATTGGTGCTTGGCTCTCTCGTTTTATTGAACACAATTTAGAAAAAGCCTTTATTCAACTGCAACTAACCATCGCTTTGGTGGGTGGGTTTTCGGCATTTATTCTTTTTTTTGCTTTTGCTTACATAGAAAACTACTCGGCATTTCTCTACCTTATTACCATCTCTTTGGGTACAATGTTGGGTATAGAAATCCCCCTTATTATCAGAATATTAAAGGAGAGTTTCTCTTTAAAAACCAATATCTCAAATGTCTTTACTGTTGACTATATAGGGGCACTGTTTGCTTCGCTTCTTTTCCCTTTGGTGCTTGTACCACAGTTAGGGTTAATGCAAACCTCATTTCTTTTTGGAATGGTCAACCTTTTTGTCGGTTCAATGGCATGGTATATCTTTAAAGAGCTATTAGGAAAGCGTTATATCATCTACCTACTTACAGTTTTTATAATTTTATTAACAGGTTTTTGGCAATCAAGCAAACTAACCACCATGATAGAGAATAGGTTATATAAAAACCATATTATCTATTCGGCTCAAACCTCGTATCAAAAAATTATTGTTACAGCCAACAGTGGCAGAGTCCAATTCTATATTAATGGAGCAATACAGTTTGACACCATTGACGAACACCGTTACCATGAGTCACTGGTACATCCTGCCATGACAACAGCAAAAAGTCATGACAACATACTTATTATTGGTGGTGGCGATGGTATGGCTGTAAGAGAGGTTTTAAAATACAAAGATGTCAACCATATAACCTTGGTCGATTTAGACCCTGCAATTACCAAACTGTTTAAAGAGAACCCTACCCTGAGTAAGTTAAACAGTAATGCTTATGACAATCCAAAAGTCAAAGTTGTCAATCAAGATGCGTGGAAATTTATAGAGAAAGCAACCACACTTTATGATGTAATTATCTTAGATTTACCAGATCCAAATAATATATCACTAAGCCGACTCTATAGCGAAACATTCTACAAAGTATTAAAAGGGCAACTAAGTAAATCAGGAGCAATGGTTACTCAAGCAACCTCTCCTCTATTCTCTCATAAAGCTTTTTGGTCAATTAAAAAAACCTTAGAAAATACAGGTCTCTATACACAACCCTACCACACCTATATTCCAAGCTTTGGAGAGTGGGGTTTTGTATTGGTCTCGCATTTTCCAATAGATTTTAAAAAGCAAAAGCCGTTAGAGAATTTAAAGTATTTAAACCAAGAGGTACTAAACAAAATGACCATTTTTGCCAAAGATATTGATGAGGTCAAAGTAGAGAGCAACCGTCTAAGTAACCATAAACTTATTCACTATTATGATGAGGGTTGGGAGAAGTGGTATGAGTAGCTTTTAGATTTAAAACCTCTTAACCATCCCCAAAATCTTCTCTTTTACCTGTGAAACAATAGGTACTGTTTTAAGTTCTGTTTTGGTGTATCCATATCTATTAAACAGTTCTATTGGTGGTGCAAGGGTACTGATTTTAATATTTTTAAAGCTGTAGATATACTTTTTATTCTGATAGCTAATATCAAACAGGGTTAGCAACTGTTAACAATAATATAGTATAATATATGTAAACTTATAAAAGGTTCACATGTATTCAGTAGGAAAATTTGCTAAAATGATAGGAGTATCTCCTGATACTCTAAGAAATTGGGAAAAAAAGAAAAAACTTATACCCCTTAGAACAGAAGGAAATCAAAGAAGATATACAATAGAGCAATATAATCAAATGATGCAAATCAAAGAGCATAAGCGTATATCTATTGGTTATTGTCGTGTTTCAGCTAAACATCAAAAAAATGATTTAGAGAGGCAAATTGATTTAATGGAACTTTTTATAGCTAGTCGGGGAGAAGAGTTTGAAATTATAAGTGATGTTGGAAGTGGTATCAATTACAATAAAAAAGGATTAGAGAAACTTTTAACTCTTATATCTCAAAATAGAGTTAATATACTCTATATACTACATAAAGATAGATTGGTTCAGTTTGGATTTGAATTGATAGAGACTATCTGTAAACTTCATAATACAGAAATAATTACTATTCGTAAAAACGATACAAAAACAGATGAGCAGGAGATGATAGAAGATATTATGAATATTATTCATGTTTTTTCATGTCGTATGAATGGTAAAAGAAGTCATATTAACAAAAAAATAATAGAAAATCTAAAAAATGTTAAACAGGATATGGTAAACTTATAAAAACTTGGTATAATATCATAAGTTTATAAAAAGGCTCTCAAAATGAGAATAGAAGAGATAATTTTTGCTTTATGTCTATTATCAATTATCATTAAGGATAAATACTTTGATGCAAACGCTATATTATTAGCTCATAAGATTGAAATTAGACCAAACAAAGAACAAAAAGAGTATCTTTTAGGTGCTGTTGGTTCACGCCGATTTGCATATAACCATCTTGTAGCCTACTACAATGAACATAAAAAACTTACAAAAACAATCTCTGTAAAACTAATCAAAGAGCTTCGAGCTAAATATGAGTGGTTAGAAGATTTTTCAACTCGTGTAATTAGAAATTGTGTAGATGATATTGATAAAGCAATAAAAAAAGCTTGGAGTCCACAGACTATTGCAGAGAGAAATAGAGCAATAGCCAAAGCTATAACCCCGAAACAAACAATAAAAGCTTTTAGATTAGGAATGCCACAATTTGCCAAAAAATGTATCAATGAGAGCTTTTCAATACAAGAAAAAGAGAAAATTAACATAAAAGATAGAAAATTTAAAATCGAAAAAATGCCTTTCTATATCAAAATGAGAAACAAAATCCGTTTTAGTGGAGTAGTAAAACAAGTTACT
>Ga0256827_10002779_pt1 | contig 11201 bp, 8 predicted proteins | sample CV84metaG_FD_185977 | JGI IMG/M metagenome (GOLD analysis project Ga0256827, IMG submission 185977) | Hydrothermal vent microbial communities from East Pacific Rise, Pacific Ocean - CV84 | ecosystem: Environmental > Aquatic > Marine > Hydrothermal vents | place: Pacific Ocean: East Pacific Rise...
TTTTTAATTTAAATTTAGGGGGATTCTTATCGTTTGTTATGTAATTCATAAAATCCATTTTAGATATCTCGATAAGATAGTTTTGTCCAGATTCATTTCCTCTATGGAATAGTAAAATATTTTCACCTACCAAGGTAGAGGCTTCTATATTTATCAATTGTCCTTTGGCTAGTCCCATCTTTTTTTGAATGTTATTATACAGTTCTCTAACATTCTTTTTGTAGAATATCTTTTGCTTTTTGGTGTCAAAAAGATAAATAGTATCTCTAGAAATTAGGTGACTTCCAGAACTAACAATCATTAATAAATCTTTGTTCTTATATGGAATATAACAAAGCGATTCGAAGTCTTTTTTGTCTTTCTTTTGAACTTTTTTAATATTATCAGAAGGGTTAAGAGGAATGGCTTGTATCTCTTTGTCTTTTTTTATAAATAAAACATTCTGATTATCACTAATAATGTATGTTTTATCGTTGATCTGTTCTATTCCAGAAGCAGAAAGAATATCTGATAACTGGAAATCTATAGTGTAGCCTTCGAATGAGACTTTTGATTGAGAAAACGATAGGGTATAAGTGAAAAATAAGGTTATTAGAAAAATAGATCTCATTGTATAAAGCTAAAAAAAAGACTATCTTTTAATAAGATAGCCTTTAATGTTAAATAAATATTTTATTAATGGCCTGTTTTAGGAGCCATTGTTTTATTGTTTTGCATTATCGAATTTGTTTCTTTTTTAGGAGGAACTTTAACTTCTCCTATCATTTTAACAACCATTGTAGGGTTTTTAGGATCGTTTGTAGTAATGGTAATTGTTTTAGTTTGTTTACCATGTTTCCCTCTAGAGTTAAAAGTTGCCTTAATAGTACTAGATTTACCAGGCTCTATTGCTGAGTCAGTGCTGCTGACTGCGGTGCAACCTCAACTACCTTTTACTTTTCTAATTTCAAGTGGTGTTTTCCCTGTGTTAGTAAAAACATATTCGTGAGTAACTTTATCACCTTGATTAATTGTTCCAAACTCGAAAACTTTTTCTTTCATTTCAATTTTTGGAGCATTTGCTAATTGTTCAGGTGTATATTTGCTATAATCTTCTTGGATATTTGCTCTTACAGAAAGATTGTTTCTGTTGTTTTGAGTATTTCCATTAACAATTAATTTAATTCTGCTATTCTGATAGCCCCAATTTTGTTTTCCTTTATGATCTTTGTTTTCCGATACTCTATATTCTAACGAAATAACAGCCTTGCTTTTTGCAGGAATTGTTTTTGGAGATACGCTTATACTTATGTATTTAGGTACACCAGAAAACGTAACGGTCATCGGTTGGTCGGTGTCGTTAAAAATTGTTGTTGATTCTTTTTTTACCTGGTCGTTATAAACGTTTCCAAGGTTAAAATACGTTTTTTCAAGTTTCAATTTGTTGTCTTCCATTTTGTACCTGAAAGGGTCAACATTTTTCTTTACTTGTTGTGCAAAACTTCCAAATGTGAAGAACATTAAGAAGAAAGCACTCATAAGAACTTTTGTTTTCATATCTATTATTATAAATTGATTATTATTGTTCGTAGACCAAAATTAATGATAATATTATAGAATATTCATAAAAATGGCTTTTAATATTTAAAAAATTAACAAATTTTAAGTAAATTATATAATGTCTGTTCAAACCTTGTGCCATTTGTAGATAAACCAATTATTTTTATTGAAAAAAGTAATTATCTTTATCTTATGTTTAATACAATTCAAAAACTAAGTCAGAAATATTTTTCTGAGGCAATTGAGTTTCGACATCAAATGCACCGTTTCCCAGAATTATCTTTTGAGGAGAAAGAAACAGCTTTGTTAATTGCTAAAGAATTAGATAAGATATCGGTTCCTTACAAAAAGAATATTGGGGGAAATGGAATAGTTGCAACACTTGAAGGTAAAAGTTCAAATAAAAAAATAATTGCTTTACGTGCCGATTTTGATGCTTTACCTATTCATGAAGAAACCAATTTAGATTTTTCTTCGGAGAATAAAGGTGTAATGCATGCTTGTGGACACGATATTCATACATCTTCTCTATTGAGTGTATTACGTGTTTTAAACGATTTAAAAGATAAGTGGGAAGGAACCATTCATTTTGTTTTTCAACATGCCGAAGAATTATTGCCAGGAGGAGCTAAACAAATGATAGAAGCAAATCTTTTTGGAAGTTTACAGCCTGAATTTGTAATAGCTCAACATGTAGATCCGGATATAGAAGTGGGTTGTTTTGGATTTAAGTCAGGTAGATATATGGCTTCTAACGACGAAATATATTTGACAATTGAAGGTAAAGGAGGACATGGTGCAATGCCACATAAAATTAACGATACAGTTTTGTCGGCTTCGCAAATAATAGTTAATTTACAACAAATTGCATCACGTTTAGTACCTTCGACAGTGCCAATGGTATTGTCCTTTGGGAGAATGATTGCAGAGGGAGCAACCAATGTAATTCCTGAGAAGGTGGAAATAGCAGGAACCTTCAGAATGTTCGATGAGGATTTAAGAAAGGAAGTTCATCAGCATATTAAACGTATTGCAGAATCGACAGCGGAATCTTTTGGTACAAGCTGTGTAGTAGATATTAGGAAAGGATATCCTGTTGTTGATAATAATATTGAATTGACAGAAATTGCAAGAAAACTAGTTGAGAAAGACTTAGGGGAAGATAAATTGGTTGATTTAGATTTTAGAATGACTTCGGAAGATTTTGGGTATTTTTCGCAGAGTTATAAATCATTATTTTATCGTTTAGGTGTAGGGCATGAAAATCCAGAGTTAAATTATCCTTTACATTCATCAAAGTTTAATCCGAACGAGGATGCTTTACTCCATTCAATTCAATATATGACAGCTTTAGCTTTAAAATTATTATCTTAGAAAAATGGAAACCAATTGGGTAAAAATAAAAGGGTACGATAAGGTATATTTAGCAGAGATAGCTAAAGAAGTTCTTTTCGATAACGGAATCGATGCTGTAATTATGAATAAGCAAGATGGTTCATATATGACTTTTGGAGAAGTAGAAGTATATGTGAATAAAGACAATGAAGCAAAAGCAAAAGATTGTCTGAAAGAATTAGATTGATAATTTATTCTTTGATTAATTTCCGAATGGTATTTCCTATCTTAATAAAATAAATTCCTTTAGTCCAAGTTTTTGTATCTATAGTGTAGTTTGAGCCTTCAATAGAGTACTCATAAATCTTTTTTCCTGTAAAATCAAGAATTTCTATCTTTTGGTGTTGTTTATTGATTTTGCTAATAATTAATTGCTTACTAACAGGATTAGGAAAGATGTTAAAATTTATTTTATCAAGAGAATCTAGATTGATAGATGTAATATTGACAGTTTCGCTATAATCAATAGAACCACAGCTGTTTGTAACGGTAAGAGTAACTAAATAGTCTCCATTGCTACTGTATTCATGTGATGGATTTTCTAAATCGGAATTGCTTCCATCTCCAAAAGTCCAATAATACGAAGTTCCATTGGTTGAATTATTCGTAAATGAAAAATCAGCACCATTTTGTGAATAATTAAAATCGGCTACTGCAGGACTGCTGACAGTAGCTGTAATAGGAATCTGAGGACTAGAACAAGATTGTGATTCAATTTCCCAGTCGTAGAAATAATAGTAATACTTATTGTTGTTTGCAGTATTCCCTGTAATACTAATTATGTCATCAATATTGTAAGGATAAGGTAAGGTTGGAGCAGAATTGCCGCCGTTTCGGTAAAGGTTAGATGATTCTGGGCCATATAAATAAAAGTTATTTCCCGTAGGGATAGTCCAATTTAGAGTTACACGGCTTTCTCCATCGGGAATACTAAATGTTTGTTCATATAAGGTAGTACTAGATTCATTTACTAATTTAATAGTTCTGTTTTCTGTTCCGTTAGCATATACTTTTACACTTTTTAATACAACACTTTCGTTGCAATTAAATATTAACCCTTGTTCTGTGGAATAAGAATAAAAACTTCCCGTCCCAGAATTATCAAGTTTTCCACCATTAAGAGTTGTGTTTTCTCCAGTTTCTTCTACCCAAACAGTTGTTGTGTTACTTATGTTTGTAGTGTAAGTTGTTCCAGTCTGAAGTAAGGTTCCATTTTCAGCATCGTACCAAGAAATATTATCGGCACCATTCGATGTTGCAGAGAAAGTAACTTCTCCAGGTCCACATCTTTCAATATTGTTAGAAGAAGGAGGTGTAATAAGATGATCTAAAGTAATTTGTTGAGATATACTATTACTTCCTAGACAAGAATTTATAGCTTCTAGTTCTATGGTATAAGTACCGTTTTCTGTAAATGTAATATTCTCGTTAGTATTTGTAGATTGACTTCCATCAGGGAAAGTCCAAAGGTAAGTGTTGTCTCCCGTTGTCGTATTTGTTAGAGCGTATTTGCCTAGGCAATTATCGATAAGATCGTAACTAAAATTTGCAGTAGGGGGTAGAGGGGTTAAAGCTACATTTAGAACAACAGAGTTGTAATTATTAATCGAAATATTATTAAAAGTTTGGCTTTCGTAACCTTCGGCAGAAACTATTACAGTATAAGTTCCTGAATAAATAGGTCGATGATAGTTTCCGATAGGTAAGGAGCTATAAACAAAAGAATTATCGACATCGTGGTTTTCAATCTCAATTTTAGCTTTTATAGGATTCCCCGTACAATTATCTGTTACTATGCCTTTTATTCCGTATTGAACTTGTTTAAGGTATGTAATCATAGCATCTCTATTGTAATTCCAATGGTCAGGAAGTAAATCGGAATTGAGTAATTTATCCGATGATAATTCTAAAGTTACTTCTCTACAATTAACAAAATAGTTCATGTAATCTTGTCTAGAACCAAAGGCGTAATACCAATCGGCTCCTTCAATAAAACCTGTAGATATAACATCGGTAAGATAGCCTGAAGGAGAGTTGCTTTGAGCAAGACTTGCGTACTCTTCGGATACCAATTGCCACCAATTATCGTCAGCAGTAACACGCTCATTACTTTTCCAAGAATCCCAAGGGAAGTTTACGACTTCTGCTCCTGCATGTGTATTTGCCGACATAACAAAGTCATGCGATTCGCAGAAAGACATCATGTCTACAGTTTCTTGTGCCCAAGGATTTCCGTCAGAGTGATCACCATCTACAGGATTAGGAAAATTTCGGTTTGGATCTACTCCATTAGCAAAATATCTATTTGAATTGGAAACATTTTCATTTCCTCCGTTGTACATACCATCGAGATTAGATATAGGATTTATCCAAATTTCGACATTGTTGATAAGGTTTGTAATCTCTGTATTGCTTCCGTAATTGCTTAATAAATAATCGATTAAATGAAGAAACATTGCTCCGGCAACAAGTTCATTACCATGCATTTGTCCAGTGTATAGAAATTCAGGTTCGTATTCGTCAATATTAGGATTGTCTGTAATTTTAAGTACGACATTGTATCTTCCATTTTGACTGATACCAATAGTATCTAATTGACAAATGTTAGAATAGTTTGTGGCAAAGTTTTGCATCATTTGCAGATAAACAGAATAACTAGGGTATTTATCCCAATTACTCATTTGTGCTACTGTAGTGGCAACATCTAATACATTTAAGTCTCTATTTTGATTAATAATTTCAAAATTGTAATTTAAATCTATAAAATTGTCGATTTGTAATTTGCTAAGGTCAGCAGTAACTATTCCGTTTTTATAGTTGTCAATAGATATTAATCTGGAAATATTTTTAAGTTTAGTGGCGTCTTTTTCGGTAAATCTAACCGTAACTTGCTGCTTTGTATTTATTAGGGTTCTAGCTTGTTGCTCATTGCTTTGAGCATAAATATTGAAAGTAAATAGTATTAGTAGAGTGATACTTGTAATAAGTTTATTCATAATTCTATTATAAGTTGTTTATCAAATTCGAAGTTATGACAAGAAATTCGTTTAAACAAAAAAGCACCAATGATTTTTTTCATTGGTGCTTTTATTATGAATAATTTTTCAGAGGAATCAATTATCCTCTACCACTTAATTCTTTAGGAATTCTTCCAGATTTAATGGCTTCGGATCTTAATCTGCGTCCAACAATTCTTTCGACCATATTTCCTAATCCTAAGATTTTATCAATGTTAATATTAGTGTTAATTCCCATTTCGTCCATCATAACTAAGGTATCTTCGGTAGAAACTAGGCCTACTAGACTTGGATCTTTATAGTAATAAGAACCCGTTCCAGAAACAGGGACTCCATCAACAAAGTTAGCAGGTTGTCCACCAATTCCTCCAATGGTAGATTCAAAGTGTGTAATACCTGTCTGTAGAGCAGCTAATACATTAGCATTTCCCCAACCACGAGTTGTATGGAAGTGTGCAATATGTTTTGTTGGGTCAGGAATAGCATCCATTATCATTTTAAAATAGTCGTAAACTCTATCAGGCGAAGCAGACCCATCGTGGTCGGCATGTTCAACATCATCTGCGCCAATTTCTAACCATCGTTGTGTAAATTCTAATGCTTTTTTAGGATCTGTAGGACCTTCAATAGGGCACCCCCAAATAGTAGAAACGGTTCCGTTTACTTTAACGCCAGCTTCGTGAGCCATTTGTATAGCATCAGCACTCATTTTCCAATAATCCTCTAAAGATAAGCCTGAGTTTTTCTTATGATGCGATTCCGATGTTGAAACCATAAGTAATATTCTGTCAGGACCATAACCATCTTTATATGCTTTTACGGCTCTTTCAACAGCTCTTTCACGGATGGTCACTGCAGTAATTTCTGTTTCAGGTAAAAGGTGTTGTATTTTTTTTGAATTTCTAATTCCACGCATTACTTCATCGGCATCTTTAAACTGAGGCATTCCTTTCGGGTTTCCAAAATTGGTTACCTCAATTCTTTTTACACCAGATAATATCAATTGTTCAGATAACCAAATTTTTGCATCAGTAGGAATAAATTTTTCTTCATGCTGAAAACCATCTCTTACAGTAATGTCACCAAGAACTATTTCTTTAGGGTATATTAAACTCATAATTTTATATTTTGTTTTAGTAATATATTCGAATCAAACAAAGATAATAATATTTATATACTTTATTATAGCCGTTTGTTTTTCGTTTGAAGAGAATAGGGTTTAAATAAATACTAGGAGTGAAGGCTTTGTTTTACTGAATTTAGATGAGATTAAAATTCCGTTAGAAGAAAAAAACTTGCCTTTGGGAGTTTGGGTTATGAAAAGTAGATGTAAATTTATACTTTTAAGGCAAAATGAGGAAATATTTCTATATCATACTATTATTAATAAATATAACAGCGAAATCAGCCGAAGAAGATTTTAAAATATTATTTGATAGAGTTGAAAGTATGAGTCAAACAAAGCCTGATTCAGCAACTTTATTGTTAAATCAAATATTAAATGATGCGCTGTTAATTAATAATGAAGAATATATTTATAAGTCGTTAAATGAATTAGGTGTAGTTGCATATTATATAGGTGATTACGAAAAATCTTTATCTTATTTTATGGATGCGAAATCTCATATAAATAGGACTGAGAATCCAGATTATTTGGCAACGGTACAAAGTAATATAGGGACACTTTATAAAGCTATTGGTTTTTACGATAAAGCATTAAAATTATATAATGATGCTTTAATAATAGATCAAGAAAATAAAGATTCGGTAAAGATTGCCGTAAGATTGAATAATATCGCAGGAATATATGTTATCAGAGGAAAATACGATTTGGCCATCGAAAGTTATCAAAAGGCATTGGAAATTGATCAAAGAATGAATAATGAAGAAGCGATAGCTATTCGTTATGGTAACATAGGGGTTTTGTATTATCGGTTAGGAGATTTCGATTTGTCTATTGAGTTTTTAGATAAGGCTTTACAAATAGATAAGCGTTTAGGAAATCATTTTAATACTGCTATTCGTTTGAATAATATAGGTCGAACTTATTTCAATATGAATAGAGTAGAAGAGGCTGTTGACTTTTATAAGCAAGCTATTTTGATTAATAAATTAGTTGGGAATAATCCTGATTTAGCTGTTGGCTATAGAAACTTAGGAGAAACTTTTTTGTTAGAAAATAATAAGGACTCGGCAAGTTATTATTTCAATGAAGCTTTAAAAATTTCGGAAAAAATTGGTTCGAAATCTCAAAAACAAAAAGTCTTGAATAGTTTGGCAAAGCTCTATTATCAATATAAATATTTCGATAAAGCTTTGTCTTATTCCATTAAGAGTTTAGAAATAGCAAAAGATCTGAGAATAATTAACGAGCAGGCAGATTTAACGAGATTTATTTCTGATGTATATAGAGAGAAAGAAGATTATAAAAAAGCCAATCAATTTTTAAATATTTTTTTTGAATTAAGAGATTCTGTTTATAAAATAAATGTTCAAGAAAAAACAGAAAAATATAAAATTCAATATGCTGTAGAAAAGAAAGAAAAAGAGATTGAAATATTAGAGAAAGATCAGCAAATTCGAAATTCAAAAATTGTGTTTCAAAGGTGGATTATTTGGATTGTATTAATCCTGGCAGTATTAATTATAATTGTACTACTATCTCTTTACAGAAATAGAGCTTTAAAAAATAGAGAAGAGAGGTTGATTTTAGAAAATGAATTGAATTTATATATGCAGAAAGCATATCGACAACAGATGAATCCTCATTTTATTTTTAATACCTTAAATTCTATTCAATCTTTTATCTTAAAAAATGAAAAAGAAAGTTCAAGTATTTATTTGTCGAAATTTGCTCAATTAATGAGGATTATTTTAGATAATTCGAATTACGAATTAATAACCGTAGAATCAGAATTAGAGGCTATAAAACTATATTTAGAATTGGAGCAATTACGAATTGAAAAAAAGATTAAAATTGATATAATTGTAGAGGATTATCTTTTAGAATATAAATTACCACCACTAATATTTCAGCCATTTATAGAAAATTCGATATGGCATGGATTCCTCCAAAAAGAAGACAATTGTATTATCCATATTAACATAGTGGAAGAAGGTCGTAACTTGGTTTGTACAATAGAGGATAATGGAATAGGAAGAGAAGCTGCTGAGAAGTTAAAAAAGAAAGAGCAAAAATCGTATGGATTATCTATAACTAAGAAAAGACTAGAATTGATTAATATTAGAAATAAGATAGATAATACGTTCGAAATAGAAGATATTGTAGGAGTAGAGCAAGAAGTTTTAGGTGTAAAAGTTACTATTAATCTCCCTTTGATAGAAATGTAATGAAGTATAAAATTGTAATTGTTGATGATGAAAAAAAGGCTGTAGAAGCAATTAAAATAATAATTGAAGAATTTCTTGTTAATTGCGAAATAGTTGGCGTAGCTTATTCTGCACTTGATGGAGTTAAGCTTATTAACAAAACAAGTCCAGACTTGGTGCTTTTGGATATCGAAATGCCTATTAATAGTGGGTTCGATATGCTAGACTTGATAAAAGAAAAAACATTTGAAACTATTTTTGTTACAGCGTACAATCAATATGCTATAAAAGCAATAAAATTTTCGGCCTTCGATTATTTATTGAAACCTATTTCTATCGAAAGCTTGAAAGAATCTATCAATAAATTTATTGAAGAGAAAGAAAAACGAACACATGAAAGATATCAAATCTTAGAATCGGCTTTAAACGAAGAAAGACCCTCTAAAATTGCACTTTCACACGCAAAAGGTATACAGTATGTAGATTTAAAGAGTGTTATTTATTTTACATCGGATCGTTCTTATGTAACTGTACAAATGATTGATAATAAAAAGATTGTATTATCTAATAAAAGTTTGAATGAATTTGAATCTATCTTAGAACTAGATTTTTTGCGAGTACATAAATCGTATTTAATTAATCTTGAACACGTAGAAGCTTTATCGAATATTGATGGAGGAGTTGTTGTAATGTCAAATAAAGATGAGGTTTTATTGTCTAGAAGAAAAAAAGAATCTTTTGTAGAAGCTATGAAAAAAAGATCTAAACTGTAATATTAAATTGCATCTGTAACTAAAGCGATGATGTTCTTTTAGATTTTTGCTATATTTCCTCAATAACAGCAGAATTAGTTATATAATTTTTGATATTTTTGCGTTAATTCATACTTGTTTATTTACATAATTATTTGGAACAATATGTTTAATTGGTATTGAACTTGATTTGTAAATTTAGTTTTGTTTCTGAAGTTATTTTTTTTGTAAAATAGGCAACCTTAAAGTCAATTTAACGTCTTAAGCTTGAACGAATTAAAAATATGTATTAGATTAACATAAACCGATGAGTAATAATTTAGATAAATTTGATAGTAACTTAAAAGATATTCTTGAAAATTATAAGCCAGAATATTCGACAAGTGCATGGGGTAGGCTAAGTAAAGATTTGCCTAAAAACTATGCGAAGTGGTATTATATTGCTGCTTCTATTGTTTTAGCTGTTGTTTCTCTACTTACGTATAATATTTTAGAAAATTCAAATAACAATACCGAATTAATTTCAGATGTTCATAATCCTCAGACTGAAATATTTACTACTGAATCAAGACTAAACACTATAACTTTAGAAGAATCTCAGCAATCCAATGATAAGGAAATAACTTCAAATAAAGAGCAGCTTTCAAATGTAGGTGTATTGAAGTCAGAAGAAATAGAGCCTAGTTTAGTTGAAGAATTAATTGTAGAAGGACAAGTAGCTTCTGAAAATCCAGAAGAGAGAGTGTGTGAGCATTTACCCATAAATAATATTCTAGAAGGAAAGAAAACAATCAGTTCTGAAATTCTTGTGAACACGAATGTTGGTTGTGAACCTTTAGATGTGGATTTTTCAATTTCAGATTTGCCAAAGGGTGCTAAAGTTGAGTGGTTTTGTGAAGGAAGATCCTTGTCCAATGCCGAAAAATTTGATTATACATTTAATAAAAAAGGGAAATATACCGTCAAGCTCAATATTTCAACTTCTACAGAAATTTTTTCTGTAGAAGAAGAAATAATAGTTAAAGAAACACCAATAGCTGATTTTAGTTATAATGAGAATGATGGCTTACTAGAGTTGGAAAATTTATCTAAAGTTTATGAAACTATTCAGTGGACTTTCCCAGGCGTGAAAACAGACGAGGAAAACCCTAATTTTGAGATGTTATAT
>Ga0256827_10002781_pt1 | contig 11200 bp, 9 predicted proteins | sample CV84metaG_FD_185977 | JGI IMG/M metagenome (GOLD analysis project Ga0256827, IMG submission 185977) | Hydrothermal vent microbial communities from East Pacific Rise, Pacific Ocean - CV84 | ecosystem: Environmental > Aquatic > Marine > Hydrothermal vents | place: Pacific Ocean: East Pacific Rise...
TAATATTTATAAGTTCGCCAGATTTAAGACGCAGTACTCTAACTATATGTTTAGATTCTGTCTCAGAAAATGTATAATTTTCTTTTATAATATCTGGTGCATAAAAAATATTCATAGCACAAAAGTACATTATTTTTTTATTTGTTTTACAAAAAAAATAACTAACAGTTTAAATCTTGTTAGCTATTTTATATTGTTCTTTAAATTCTTTTTTTAATCCAATTTAACCCGAGGCTGCCACACAATTGTACCTTATATCCGCAGCTTTACTTTTAAAATACTAATAGTCAGGGTTTCACTATTTTAATTACGGCAAAGTTGATTGACACATAACAGTTTGTAAGTCAACAATGTGAAGCCCTAACTTGTGGATATAAGGTTAAACTAAATAATAAAAATAGTTACTATATTTATATTATGAAAGAGTTTAATTTTTCAGATAATTCTTATTGTAATATGACACAACAATATCTAATTCGGATTTTATAAATAAATTAAATTATCAAGTTTTTTTATAAACTGAGTTTCGTAATCTTTAATTGCATAGCAATGTTTTCCTTTTATTTGCCAAAATTCTTTTGGCTCATTAGCATTTTCAAAAACTTCTTTTCCCATTTTAAAAGGAACAACTTCGTCTTCTGTGCTATGAATTATCAATACAGGTATATTTAATTCAGAAATTAGTTCTTTTGATTTATATGGTGATTTAACTGTCATACGAGCAATTGGTTTCAAAATCCAAGGCATAAATTCTGCTCCAATATCACTATGCGAACTAAATCCAGCTTCATCAATTAAAGCGTCAACTTTATCTTGATTCCGGTTTGCAATATTAACGGATAAATTGCCTCCCAAAGAAACTCCCCAAATTACAAGTTTTTCATCTTTGCTTGCTTTTCTACTTATTAAGTAATTTAAAAATAATTCACTATCAGTTACAACATTTTTGTGCGTTGGGTTTCCTTCAGACTTTCCATACCCCTGATAATCGAACACCAAAGTTCTATAACCAGCTTTAGTTAATGGTTCTATAGAATTTATCCAACCAGAAACATTACCGCCATTTCCGTGTATTAACAGAACAGAACCTTTTACATCTCCTTCTGGCTCAAGATACACAGCATTTAGTTTAATACTATCAGCATTATAGAGATAAATATCTTCGTATTTAATATCTTTTATTTCTTTATATTCGGATTTAGTATAATAAAAAGAACCGTTATAAGAGCATGAACTCAATATCAATAACAAAATAAATTTTAGTGATTTCTTTATCATATCCTTAATTTTTATCAAAGATACGAATTAATTTAATGATTAAAATATTGACTTATTTCTCAATATTATTTAGAGCATCTTTGGCAGCATTTTGTTCGGCTTCTTTTTTAGAATTGCCAATACCTTTTCCTTTTTCTTCTGTATTTATTATAACTTTGGCTTCAAATTTTCCTTTTTTATTTGTTGTGTCTTGTGTATCGAACACCAAATCTACTTTTTCTCGTTGAACATATTCAATTAATCTACTTTTAAAATTTTCTTCGGTAGTAATAAGTTCATCAATATTTACATGTTTTTTTATTAAAATTTCAATAATAAAAAACTTAGAGTATTTATATCCTCTGTCAAGATAAATTGCACCTACCAATGCTTCTAGTGCATTTCCAAGTACATGCGAATGAATTTTATCACCTCTAATTTTTGATTTTATTAAAATATCTAACCCCAACTTTGCACCTAAAGCATCTAGGTGTTTTCTTTTTACTATTTTCGATCTTAAATTAGTAAGAAAGCCCTCGTCTTCGTTGGGGAATTTATTAAAAAGAAAGTCGGCCACAACTGTATCTAAAACAGAATCTCCGAGATACTCAAGCCGTTCGTTATTTACTACAACGCCATAGTCATTAACTTCTCTAATAGATTTATGAGTTAAAGCACGTTCGTAATAAATTAAATGCTTTGGTTTATAACCTAGAACTTCCTTTAAGGAATAATAAAATTCTTTATTTGATTTTTTTGATAAATTAAAAATGTTTGAGAACACAGTTAATTTAGTTAGAATTTCTTGAAAATTACAGAAGCATTATGACCCCCAAATCCAAATGTATTACTTAAAGCAATTTTTACATCTCTTTTTTGTGCTTTGTGTAGTGTAAGATTTAACTTTGGGTTAATATTTTCGTCAAGCTCTTGTAAATTTATTGTAGGAGGCACTATTCCATTTTTAATAGACAGTATAGTTACCATAGCTTCAACAGCACCGGCTGCTCCTAATAAATGACCAGTCATAGATTTAGTAGAACTGATATTTAATTCGTAAGAATGTTCTCCAAAAATTCTTTCAATTGCTTTTGGTTCAGAAATGTCACCTAGCGGTGTTGCAGTTCCATGAACATTAATATAATCTATATCTTCTGGTTTAATTTCTGCATCTTTAAGAGCTCTTTCCATTACTAAGGAAGCTCCTAACCCATCGGGGTGTGGTGCAGTTAAATGATATGCATCAGCAGACATTCCGCCACCAATCATTTCTGCATAAATTTTTGCTCCACGTGCTTTTGCATGTTCATATTCTTCTAATATGATTGCTCCACCACCTTCGCCCATTACAAAACCATCTCTAGTTTTACAGAAAGGACGAGAAGCTGTTTTGTATTCATCGTTATTTGTAGAAATTGCTTGCATAGAATTAAATCCGCCCATTCCTGCTTCATTAATTGATGCTTCTGAACCACCGGAAACAATCATATCTGCTTTTCCTAAACGGATATAATTAAAACCATCTATTAAAGCATTTGTTGAAGATGCACAAGCTGAAACTGTTCCAAAGTTTGGTCCTCTAAATCCATATTTAATTGAGATATGCCCTGCGGCGATATCAGAAATCATTTTTGGAATAAAGAACGGACTAAATCTTGGTGTTCCATCGCCATTGGCAAAGCTTTGTACTTCATGCAAAAAGGTATCGATACCACCAATTCCTGATGCCCAAATAACGCCTATATTGTTAGTGTCGGCAGTTTCTAAATCTATACCGCAGTCTTTTACAGCTTGGTCGGCTGCAATTATTGCAAACTGTGCATATCTATCTAGTTTACGTGCTTCTTTTCTATCAAAAAAGTCTTTAATGTCATAGCCTTTTACCTCGCAGGCAAATCTTGTCTTAAACTTGGAAGCATCAAAATTAGTTATTAAATCAGATCCACTTACACCATTAACAATATTACCCCAAAAATCTGAGACGCTATTACCCAATGGAGTTATAGCTCCTAATCCTGTTACAACTACTCTTTTAAGTTCCATAAATGTTTATTAAAAATTTGCCCGGAGATAAATACTATTTTTTACTTTGCATTGTCTTCGATGAATTTAACTGCATCTCCAACTGTTCCAATATTTTCTGCTTGATCGTCTGGAATTGCAATACTAAATTCTTTTTCAAATTCCATGATTAACTCAACTGTATCTAATGAATCTGCACCTAAATCGTTAGTAAAACTAGCTTCATTTGTTACTTCATTCTCATCTACTCCAAGTTTATCAACGATGATAGCTTTTATTCTTGAACTAATGTCTGACATAATTAATTTTTTTTGTTAATAATTTATTTAAAGTGCAAAGAAAAATATTTAATAATGATATATCAAAAAAATAGCTAACTTTTTTTTAACATTGTATCAATTTTATTATAAATTGGTGCAAATATCAACATAAACAACAGTGTATTAAACATCGGTAATTTTGAAATAGACTTAAAATCTGCAAGTCAGGATTTCACTCTGTTAGTTTACAAACTATTAAGCATAAACCTGCAGATTTAATAAAACAAAAATTGTATTAAAAACGGTTAAGCATTATTATACGCCTCCTTGATTTAAGCAGCAGGGTTATGATTGTCAGTATTTTAAGATTAGATTTAGGTGTGTAAAAGTGTAGCTTAAATACTTTAATTGTAAGTATCTTTTTGTTAAAAAAACCAAAAACCAAACAACTAAAACAGGGCTATATTCACAATTCTAAAATGAATTGAGTATATTTGTGCCAAATTGTAAAAAAGAATGAGTAACATAGGATTAACAGAGCAAGAGGCTGTAAGAAGAAACTCTCTTGAAGAATTAAGAAAGCTAGGAATAGACCCTTATCCTGCAGCACAATATCATGTAAATACAAATAGCAAAGAGATACACGAAAATTACAAACAGGACGAAAATAATTTTCAAGATGTAATAATTGCCGGTCGTATAATGTCTCGTAGAATTATGGGAAAAGCCTCTTTTATGGAGTTGCAAGACGAAAAATCTAAAATACAGATTTATATAAATAGAGATGTGCTTTGCCCCGACGAGGATAAAACCTTATATAATACAGTATTTAAAAAATTACTTGATATTGGCGATATTGTTGGAATAAAAGGAAATGTTTTTATAACCCAAATGGGTGAAATATCTGTTAAAGCAACAGAACTTACAGTATTAAGCAAGTCTCTAAGACCATTGCCAATTGTTAAAGAAAAAGATGGAAAAACCTATGATGCTTTTTCAGACCCTGAGCTTCGTTATCGTCAGCGATATGTTGATTTAATAGTTAATCCACAGGTTAGAGAGGTTTTTCAGAAAAGAACAAAAATAATTAATACAATGCGAAATATCTTTAACGAAAAAGGTTATTTCGAGGTAGAAACACCAATTTTACAACCAATTCCCGGAGGTGCCGCCGCACGTCCGTTTATAACGCATCACAACACATTAGATATGGAGTTGTATTTGCGAGTAGCAAACGAACTTTATCTTAAAAGATTAATAGTAGGTGGTTTTGATGGAGTTTACGAATTTGCAAAAGATTTTCGTAACGAAGGTATGGATAGAACACATAATCCGGAATTTACCGTAATGGAAATTTATGTTGCTTACAAAGATTACAAATGGATGATGGAGTTTACCGAGAATATGTTAGAACGTATTGCTCTTGAACTACATGGCACTACAAAAGTAAAAATTGGCGATAACGAAATAGATTTTAAACCCCCATTTCGTAGATTATCAATGATTGATGCAATTAAAGAAAATACAGGAATTGATATTTCAGGTATGAATGAGCCTCAATTGCGTGATGTTTGTCAACAATTAAACATTGAAATTGATGAGACTTTTGGAAAAGGTAAAATTATTGATGAAATTTTTGGCGAAAAAGCCGAAGCTAAAATGATACAACCAACATTTATTACCGATTATCCTGTTGAAATGTCTCCTTTATGCAAAAAACATCGTGACAATAATGAACTTACAGAGCGTTTTGAGCTTATGGTTAACGGCAAAGAATTAGCAAATGCATATACCGAACTTAACGACCCAATTGACCAACTTAAACGCTTTCAAGAACAATTAAAATTATCTGAAAAAGGAGATGATGAGGCTATGTTTATTGATATGGATTTTGTTCGTGCATTAGAATACGGAATGCCTCCAACCTCGGGAATGGGCATAGGTATTGATAGACTTACAATGTTTATGACAGGTCAAGACTCTATTCAAGACGTATTATTTTTTCCACAAATGCGACCAGAAAAAAAGGAGCAACAAGACCATGATAGTAAATTTATTGAATTAGGAATAGCTCAAGAATGGGTTGATATTATTAAAAAATCAGGATTTCTTTCCGTATCATCATTAAAAGAAGCTAATCCTAATAAACTTCATCAAGAACTTTGTGGAATTAACAAAAAAAATAAATTGGGTCTTACAAATCCTAAAATTGAAGAAGTTAAAGAGTGGATAAAATAAATTATTAGATAAAAATACTTTAAAAAAAGAATAAGTATGAGCATTAAAAATGCAAAAAAAATAGCAGTAATAGGCGATGGAAGTTGGGCAACAGCAATAGTAAAAATATTATTAAACAATGTTGAACAACTAAATTGGTATATTCGTTTAAAAGAAGATTTAGATTATATTAATCAACGACATCATAATCCTAGATACTTATCATCGGTTGAACTAGATGTAAATAAATTAAATTTATATAATTCTATATCGGAAACCGTAGCTGAGGCAGATATAATTGTATTTGTAATACCATCGGCTTATGTTTTAACAGCCACCGAAAATTGCAAAAAAGATACTTTTAAAAATAAGTTTATTGTTTCGGCTGTAAAAGGAATTATTCCTGAAATACACGAAACTACTTGCGATTTTTTGCATAATACTCATAATGTACCAATGTCAAAATTAGGTGTGGTTTCAGGACCTTGCCATGCCGAAGAGGTTGCCTTAGAACGATTATCGTACCTAACACTTTCGGCAGAAAATGTTGCCGATGCAGATTATTTGGCAAAACTATTCTCGTGTAAATACATAAAAACCAAAAGCTCTGATGATATTTTTGGTACAGAATATTCTGCAATACTTAAAAATATAATGGCAGTAGCTAGCGGAATAGCTCACGGCTTAGGCTATGGCGATAATTTTCAGTCGGTGCTTATATCAAATGCAATTAGAGAGATGAAACGCTTTGTTGATGAGGTTCACCCTATCACAAGAGATATAAAAAATTCTGCATATTTAGGCGATTTACTTGTTACAGCATATTCGCAATTTTCGAGAAATCGCACCTTTGGCAATATGATAGGAAAGGGTTACAGTGTAAAATCGGCTCAATTAGAAATGAATATGGTTGCAGAAGGTTATTATGCAGTAAAAGGAATTTACGAAATAAATAAAAAATATAATGTAGAAATGCCTATAACCGATACAGTTTACAGAGTTTTATACGAGAAAATATCGGCTGTTATGGAGTTTCGTTTGTTAAGCGATATAATGGATTAACACATTGCAAAAAAAATAATAGAAGTACCTAACAGTTTATAAAGTTAAAAATATGGCAAGTATAAAAGTAAATAAAACAACCGTTTCAAGAAGATATTCAGCAATATTCTACGATGCTTTAGTCGTAATTGCACTAATTTATATTTCTGATTTAATAATAGGATACGATTTGCCGGAAACATTTTTAGGTAAAATGTCGATATTTTTTGTACCATTTTTTGTTTACGATTTTTTATCGAATTTTATAGGAGCAAGTCTTGGTCAGTATATGACAAATATAAGAGTGCGGCAAGCCGCAGAACCTCAAAAAAAACCAAGTGTAATTAATGCTATTTTAAGAAGTATTGTGAAATTTTGGGCAGCTCCAATATCAATTATTACAACAGGAATTAACAAAGATGCTATACACGATATGGTGGCAAAAACTGTTGTTATAGAAAATGTTACAGAAAAAGATAATTTAATTGTAAATAATAAATGGTTTAAATTTATACTTTGGGGAACAATATATTTGGCATTTGTTATTTGGACATGGAATATATGGCTATTACTTGGTTTGCCAATAATTTATGATTACTATATAAGCAAAAAAGTAAATTGGACACCTTGGAAAACTCGTGAAGGTAAAAACAAAGGTAAAATTGCCGAATGGTTTGATGCTATAATCTTTGCCGTTGTAGCTGCAACAATTATAAGAATGTTTCTTATCGAAGCATTTACAATCCCTACTTCATCAATGGAAAAGTCTTTGTTAGTAGGTGATTACCTGTTTGTTAGCAAAATAAGTTATGGTCCTCGTATACCAAATACGCCATTATCCTTTCCTTTTGCTCATCATACCTTACCCTTAACAACAAAAACAAAGTCGTATTTAGAATGGTTAAAATGGCCATATCATCGTTTGGCAGGTGTAGATGAAATTAGCCGTGGCGATGCTACTGTTTTTAATTTTCCGGAAGGAGATACTGTTTGTGCAAACCAGCAAGCATCAAGTTATTATTCTATAGTAAGGCAATTTGGCAGAAAACAAGTTGTTGATAATTTAGCATTTGGCGATTTAATAATAAGACCCGTAGATAAAAAAGAAAACTATATAAAGCGTTGCGTTGCAATTGCAGGCGATACCATAAAAATTATTGATGCTCAGCTATATATAAACGGAAAAGCTCAAGAAAAAATCGAACAAATGCAATATAAATATTTTATTGCTTCGAGTAGGATTTTAGGAAAGAATTTCTTTAAAAAATACGAAATATCTAACGAAGATGCAGAAGCATCGCAGTTTTTCTTAGATACTAGATATCAATTATATTATAATGCAACTAATTTTATTCAAACAGATTCTGTGTTGAATAAATACGATAAAAGTTATTTGTATTTAGTGCCACTAACGGCTGAAAAAGTTAATAACCTAAGAAAAAACCATTATGATGTTGTGAAGTTTGTTAAGCCAAAAGGACAGGTTAATAATGATGTAATCCCTCATAACGAAAATCTTGCAAAATGGAACGAAGATAATTTTGGACCACTTTGGATACCAGAAGCAGGAAAAAGTATAGAACTTACGCCTTTAAATATTGCTTTATATCGTAGAGCTATAGAAATATACGAACATAACGAATTTGCAGTAAAAGACGGAAAAGTTTTCATTAACGGAAAAGAAACAAAATCATATACATTTAAAATGAATTATTATTGGTTGATGGGAGATAATCGCCATAATTCTGCCGATAGTAGATTTTGGGGATTTGTACCCGAAGACCACGTTGTTGGAAAAGCCATGTTTATTTGGATGTCGATGGATAAAGACAAATCTGGTTTAAACAAAATTCGTTGGAATAGAATTTTTAAGCTTATTGAGTAGATTTAAAAATCTATATCATCATTATATAATAAGGTTTTTATTCCGAGATGAATCAAATAGCTATTGTTTTTATTAATATTTGCATCGGAAAAACCAGTTATAACATATAAATTCCAATCAGGAACAATTAAGTAAGATATTCTTAAATCTATATAAGTTAGTTTTCTTAAAAAACCTTGATTTTGGGTGTTACCATATTCAGTTACTCTATCAAGATACGAAACATAAATATCGCCACCATAGTTTATATTTCTAGTATTATCTTCTAATAGCATGTATATACTTGAATAATTAGGATAGTTTATGCCATGCTGAGAAAAAACAGTTTTTAATCTAAAAATAAACCTCTTGTGTGGATATTTTAAAATAAAAACCTCTTCGGTAAAGTTTGCCCCCAAAGGGTGTGCCATTGCTTGATTCATATTTCCCCAATTCTCTAAAGAACTTCGGTGCGAGTATGTAAAAGGACGAACTCTATTATATTCTGCTAGGAAATATAGTTTTTTGATATTAAACAAATTATAAGTTTTAAACCCTATTTGAAAACCATATTTGTTTCCCCACCAACCGTTTTGTGCTTTTATTTCTGATAATTTAAACTCATCTAAAATAAACTGTCCGTATAGATGGTTAGATTTTGCTATTCTAACTCTAAAACCACCACCCATTAATACATTATCGGGCGAACCGATAGAAAACTCTATAGGTCTGTAAAAAACTATTGGATTAATGTAATTTACATCAAAACCACGATTACCCAAACTATCTTCGCCACGCCAAACAACCGTTTCAAACAAATTGAAATTAAAGCGTTTGCCTATATTCCAACTTAAAAAATGCGAGGTGCTATATTTATCTAATAAAAATTGATTTACCGATGGCTTCGATAAATTTTCGTATTTGCTGTCGATATCCTGAAAACCTGAGTAAAGAATAGTATATTTCACTTTCCAGATATTTACACTACCTTTCAAAAACCAATATGCATCGGAGTTATCGGACAATAATAAGGAGCGATAACCATCGCCAAAAAAGTTTTTGTCGTGTCCGAACTGAAAATTAAAATAATCTCCGGGCGAGTATGAAATATATCCTCTTAAATAAGAATAATTTTGTGAGTTTTTATTTTCGCCATAATGCGGATAAAACAGAAATGGGTTATCTCCTCTTATATGTGGGGGTATTGGGTTTTCGCTTTGAGCAATTTTTATATCTAATGATAAATTATGTGTAATTTGTGAGCATATTTCTGCTCCTATGCTATAGTTATGATATGCATTATTGTTATAATTAGATGTTGCTCCTAAATCTAAAATTGGTTTAATTTCTATAAAATGAGCAGTATCTCCAAAAAATAAAAGTTTTTTGCTTTTTTCTGTTTTAAAACGATTTTTTATTTTCCAATAATTTTTTATTTCTGAATTGTTATAAGGTTTTATTGCAGTATGGAAATTTTCTTGATTATTATAAATCTCATTTTCGTAAGCAAATGAAACATCGTTGCTTATTTGTATATTAAGGTTTTGAGCTTTTGTTGTAACAGTTACAATTGCTAATAAAAAAACTATTATTTTAAACTTGTTATAAATCATTTTAATTTTACTCGACACTTGCCGAGTTTGTTAATTTTTTACAAACAAAGATGAAAAAAAAAGATGATATATTTTAATAAGTGTAGCTTAATTAATTTATTTTAAACATAATTCTTTTTTTAATCCTAATATTTATAATATTTTCGCAGAAAAATAGTTTGTACTTCGTGCTTAGAATTTTATTAGTTATATTAATTTCCATCTCTGTTAGTTTTTCAGGATTTTCTCAAAAAGAATTACCTTGGAATTTAAGAAAATACGATTTTGTAAAATTACATTTTGGTATGTCATTGGGGTTTAACCAAACAGATGCAGTTATAAAAAACTCCGATAATTTTTTTGCCTTAGATTCTGTTTACTCTGTAGAATGCAAAGGAATGCCAGGCTTTAATATTAACATTGTTTCAAATTTTAATATCAATAAATATATTGGAATTAGATTTTTACCAGGCTTAAATTTCGGACAACGTAATATGTATTATGTTATGTATGATGGTGTTAAATTTTATGAAAAAATAATGCAAATAGAAAGCACTTATCTTGATTTTCCACTGCTATTTCAATTAAAATCTGCCAGATTAAATAATTTTAGAGCATATATGATTGGAGGATTTAGTTATAAATTTGATTTATCATCGCAAAAAAAAATACCCGACGACGAAAAACCCAAAATAAGATTAAACAGAAATGTATATAATTATGAAATTGGAGTTGGAACAGATTTCTTTTTGCAATATTTTAAATTTGCTCTTGAACTAAAATTTGTAGTAGGGATAAACAATATTGTTGCATACGACAACACACAATACACCGAATCAATAGGCAGAATGAATTCAAAAATGATTATGTTTTCTTTCTTGTTTGAAGGTTCCGATTCTGATGGTTTTGTATTTAAAAAATTATTTCATCGCAGAAAAGGTTAAAAA
>Ga0256827_10002782_pt1 | contig 11198 bp, 14 predicted proteins | sample CV84metaG_FD_185977 | JGI IMG/M metagenome (GOLD analysis project Ga0256827, IMG submission 185977) | Hydrothermal vent microbial communities from East Pacific Rise, Pacific Ocean - CV84 | ecosystem: Environmental > Aquatic > Marine > Hydrothermal vents | place: Pacific Ocean: East Pacific Rise...
ATGGATAATTCAAAAGCAATGGATTTTGATCTAGAACTGCATTCTAAAAAAGATTCTATTTCAATCACACGATAAATTTCTTCTCTGTGGGCATTACTATGCCCACATTTTCAAGCTTTTAACCAAGCATTCGCTATAATCATTAAAATTTACTGCTAGGAATAAAAATGGCAACAATCGGAATGGGTGACATTAAAAAAGGTGCAAGACTTGAAATTACAGGAAACCCTTATAAGGTAACAGACTTTCAACATGTTAAACCGGGAAAAGGTGCAGCATTTGTACGTATGAAGATTAAAAATCTGGCAACAGGTAAAACAATAGAAAAAACAGTACATGCTGGTGATAAATTTGATGTACCGGAACTTGAACAGAAAACTATGCAATATCTTTATGATGATGGTGAATTTCTTCAATTTATGGATACCACTACATTTGATCAAATTGGTTTGACACATGAGCAGGTAGGTAAAGATACCTTTGATTTTATGATCGATGGTATGGAAGCAGAAATACTTTTTCATGGAGGAAAAGCAATTTCAGTTGAAATTCCTCAAACAGTTGTACTTAAAATTGTCGAAACACCACCTAACTTCAAAGGTGACTCTCAAGGAGGCAAGAAGCCTGCAACATTGGAGAGTGGTGCTGTGGTGCAAGTACCATTTCATATTCTTGAAGGAGAGATGGTGAAAGTAGATACGGTTGAAGGTAAATATTTGGAGAAAGCCAAATAGATCACATCATACAGTGGGGTTAAGTACACCATACCCTACAGATACATTGAAATAATCAAGGCTACATAATGATCAATAAGCATTTTACTGAACAGATTGCGATTTTTTTCAGTGTATCAAAATGGATTATCCTCTCTTCTGTAGTGGGGATTATCATCGGAGCTATTGTTACTTTCTTTCTAAAAATCCTGGAGCAGGCGGAAAACTCCCGTGAAATGCTTCCTTTTCACTACTATTATCTCCTCCCCTTTGCTCTGATTATTACCGTATATATTGTAAAGAAGTTTGCACCCAATGCTGAAGGACATGGTACAGAAAAAGTAATAGAAGCAGTCCATAAGAAGTCTGGAAAAATAGATATTGCTGTGATTCCTGTAAAACTGTTCGCAACAGTAGTGACCATATTTGCAGGAGGTTCAGTAGGTAAAGAAGGACCTGGTGCACAGATCGGTGCAGGGGTTTCATCTTTTTTGGCGACTAAACTTCATTTCTCTGAAGCAGACAGGAAAAAACTGGTGATCTGCGGAATCTCTGCCGGATTTGCTACCGTATTCGGTACACCCATTGCAGGAGCTATTTTTGGGGTTGAAGTACTTATTATTGGTGTGATACTCTATGATGTCTTACTTCCTTCTTTCATTGCAGGATTTGCTGCTTTTACAACAGCACAGCTTATGGGTATAAAATATACCTATTTTGATCTGCATTTCTATCAGGACGTCACCCTGGATCTTTCGCTTATATTCCAAGTGGTTATTGCTGGATTGTTCTTTGGTGTGATATCGGACCTGGTTGTGACCAGTGTATCCTATATTTCTAAACTTATCAAAAAAATACCACTGCATCCTCTGATCATTGCTTTTTTAGGAGGGGTTTTGCTAATTATACTGGCTCTTATCTTTGGTACACAATACCTTGGGCTCGGTATGGGTACGATCAAAGATGTTTTGGGACCTTTCCCTCTTATGGCTGACAGTGTTCCCTGGTATGCATTTTTAGCAAAAACAGTTTTTACTTCTATTACACTTGGGGTTGGGGGAAGTGGAGGTATTATTACACCACTTTTTTATATAGGTGCTACATCTGGCCATCTTTTTGGTCAAATGATCGGGGGTGACCATGTAGCAATGTTTGCGGCACTTGGCTTTGTGTCTGTACTTTCCGGTTCAACCAATACACCTATTGCAGCAACGATCATGGCAGTGGAACTTTTTGGTATAAATATTGCCCATTATGCGGCTTTAAGTGCTGTGATAAGTTTTTTGATCACAGGACACCGAAGTGTATACTCTTCACAACTGTTAGCTATGACAAAATCTTCCATGCTAAATATGAAGTTTGGTGATGAAATAGATAAGACTGATGTCCTGCTTGATGATAGAGAGATAGGAAGGATAAAAGATATGAAAACAAGGCTGGATATGCGTAGACAGAGGATGAAAGAGAAGAAAAACCCTAAAAAGTAATATATTTTTAGGATGACCTGGTTTAGATCTTTTATTTAAATATTCTCTGACAATCTTTTTCAATTGCACCTGGAACTGTAGCTATAGTCATAAATTCTGACATTTGAAGCAGTGGATACATGACTGAAATATAATATTTTGGATCCAAGATCTTTGCTTTACCGTTTTCAATAAGAATAGGGTAAGGAAGCAGACCGGCATTGTTTGTACCGATCTTATTTGTAAATTTATTGGTCCGTTTTCTTAGTTTAATCCCGATCAGTGTAGATCCATTATTTAATTTTTGCATAAAAACAACTCTTTTATGTTTTTTGGCTTTCTTCAAGAGATCGTTTCCTGTCTTAACTGTAATCATGTCAATATACTTTGGCATACCGTTCATAAATTGGTATTTTGGTAACAGTTGAAATTTTAATGCATCTTTTGAATTAAGCAGATCTTTGAAATTTGAAGTGATCCTAGCCAATATCTCTTTGGGGATCTTTTCATTAAACTCATTCTGCATAAATGCTTTAGCTAGATAGAGTGGATTAGTAATACTGATATGATGGTCTTTTTTATTTACTAAAAGATGTAGGGATGCCATAAATCCTCTATTTTTTTTACTTGCCATGGCTGTGAGTGTCTTGTCTGTAAAGACAATGGAGATCAGATCACCCTTCTTATTGACCACAGAAGTAGATATGATTTGAAATCCTGCTTTTTTCAAGGTCTCTTCTGCTGTATTAACATCTATAAATTTTCCTCTAATATAGGCTGATATTCTTCCTTTATTTACTTCACCAATGTTGGTATTTGTATTTGTTGGTTTGTCTTTTTGAACCTGGCTGCGATCGGCTATATAATTAGGTGGTACACGTTTAGAAAATTTAATGGATCGTGTATTGATATCTCCGCCATTCATTGTTTCTATTTGAATTGCTGATGGTATGTTCGTAATCACTTTTGGCGGTAGAGGAACAATGATCTCAATGGTCTCACTACCATTTTCAATGTGTTGTATTTTCTCTTCCGCAACTTTTTTTGTTGGAGTTGCTGCCTTGGCTGCATCTCTTTTTCTTGTTAAAGGATTTTCATTGGGTACAGCAGTCATACCAAGAGAAGTGAGTATGGCAGGTATTTCTGTATCAAGTTGATGTACAAGTTTGACTCTTTTTCCCTCTGTTATATCCAGTGTATCAGACCAGTTTTGTAAAGTAGGCATTCCTACTACAAGCAAATTGGAGTCCTTTTTTATATACATGTACATTGAACATGGTGCAAACAGTCCAGCTTCCGGATGGGCATTTTTATTATCAAACATATTGTAAGAGTATTCCAGGTGGCATAAAGAGTATGTCCAGAAAGCATCATAATCTGTCAAGATATCTTCTGCATCATCCGTACCTTCCATAAAGTTATGGTACCCAGCAATCAGATAGTTTTTGTCAATAAAGGCCAATTCAAATTTATTTTGAAACTCATCTATAAAATCGTCAAGATCATCAGTTCTTTCAAATGTATATTCAAAGTTAATCATTTTTTTCTTGGTAAGTTTTTTATAAGGTAGGTAAGATTTTGTAAATTTCAACCCTTTGTCTTTAAATTCTGCTTCAAGTTTTTCATTTAAGGGTTTGAATGATGCAGTGAATTTTTCTCTTACTGTTTTGTCTGTAATTTCAAGCATATCCAAAATAGCGGAAGGTTCAAGATGCCCTACTTGTGTAAAATCACTGTCAAGTTTTTTGTAAATGAGCATATTGAAAGGAGAAAATCCTGCAATACGAGGATCAATATTTAAAAGAGGAAGTACTACTTCATCATTGACTACAGACATAAAACTAAGCACATCCAGTACGGTTGAACCATACTCTTTTTTATACTGGTCATTTACCCGTTTATGTGGATCGGTAATATAGAAACCTATACTTTTCAACTCTTTTTCAACAATTTTATTAAATGGCTTTTGTATGTCACCTTTTATTTTATAGAATATGGCTAAAGAATTTTTTTCCAGATTAGGAGTAGTGTTTGCTATGGCTAAAACCAATGTGGGTATAAAGAAAAATATACTTTGGAAAATAACTTTTTTAATTGTACTCATATGTATCCTTTAATCTTATTTATAAGATAGCACAAAGCTAATATATAAAATGATTAAAATTATATTTTAATCAGTAGAAATAAAAAGCTACTAAAAGTTACTAGTAGCTTTCGAAAGTGGAATGCAGAATTAATGTTTTGCTGCTTCGTTGTCATCAGCGATTTCTTTTACTGATTTTCTAGTATCATTAGATACTGTTTTTGTAGAGTCATTTGCATTGTTGGAAATTGTTTTAGTTGAATCATTTGCATTGTCCGAAACAGTTTTTGTTGTTTCATCTAAGTCATTAGAAATAGTTTTCACTGAGTCTCTGGAATCATTAGATACTGTTTTTGTGGTATCATTAATATTGTCTGAAACATCTTTTACAGAATCTCTTGAATCATTGGAAACTGTTTTTACAGAGTCTCTAGAATCATTAGATACGGTTTTTGTAGCATCATTTACATCTTTAGAGACAGAAATAGCAGAATCTTTCATATCTTTCGAAGCAATAGTTGTAGAGTCTTTAAGATCTTTTGTTGTATTGGTAATAGAGTCTTTTGTATCTTCAGCCACTTCAACGGTAGCATCTCTTACATCTTTGGATGTAGAAACCTGTGCTGTTTTAAGATCATCAGATACTTTCACCGATGTGTCTTTAGCATCTTTACTTACATTAGTAACTGTTCTTTCAGCACTCTTACTTGTCTCAACAGCACCATCTTTCATAGATTCAACACTGTCTTTAGCATCTTTACTCATACTAATAGCAGCCTCTTTCATATCTTTGAACATATCTCCGAAACTAAAGTCAGCTTGTGCACTTGTTAATAGGGTAGCAACTGCTACACATGATATAACGGTTTTTCTCATTTCTTAATCCTTTTAAAATTTTAGATAACAACATCTTAGCAATATCTATTTAAATTAAAACTTAAACAATATAAAAAAATGTAATTAAAAAATATGATGATTACCAATGTAACTTAGTTATTAAAGCATAGTCTGTTACAATGGTAAACTTATTTAATATATTTATGAAGGAATATACATGGCAAAATTACTACTTGGATTTATGGTTATATCTTCTTTTTTACTCGCTGATGGGTATAAACAGGCAGACAGAATTTTAGATATGCAAAAGATGGCACAAGCTATGCAGGATATACAGTCAGGTTTTTTCTATAATAATGTAGATATTGTTAAAGCGGGGGTTAAAGATCTTAAAAAAACTATCGTGAAGATACGTCCTATTGATTCAGAAGTAAACAATAAAGATATTTATGAAAAATGGCTAAATAATAATATGAAAATGACGAATAAGATACAGAAAAAGATCAAAAGAAAAGCAGAAGATATTGAAGATCGTTTTTCTGATGGAGATGCAGTACAGGCATTGCAGGCATACAGTAAAATAGCAGGGCAGTGTATGAAGTGTCATGTGAATCTTAGAAAGTGGTAATTAAAGATTAATGAAAAATTTTTTAATTGTAACTTTTTTACTCATTACCTCACTTGGAGCAAGTGAGATTACACTAACGGGAACGGTAGTTTCCAATGGGCAGAAGATGATAGGCAGCCGATATATGGGCTATATTAAAAAAGTATTTGTTAAACTCGGTGATAAAGTAAAGCGAGAAGATGATCTTTATGAGATGGAGTCTGCAGAATTTGACATTATGAAATCCCAGGCAGATCTTATGTTGGAACAGTCAAAGATCGTTGTTGAATTTTGGCGTAAAAGATTAAGTAACATCAATAAGAGAAAAAATAGACTTAAACAAAATAATAAAATACCTTTAATGGATATTGACGATATGGAAGCACAGGCGGAAAATGTCTCCGGAATGTTAGATGCTGCTCAGGTAATGGTTGAACAGGCTTCTATTAAAGCAAAACAGATGGCAACTATCTTTAATTATCTGAAAATGAAAGCACCGTCTGACGGTGTTGTTGTTCAAAAAAATATTAAAGTAGGTGATATGGTTATGCCGGGAATGCTTACGATCATGCTTGTCGATACAGAAAATTTAGAGATAGATGTATCTCTTTCGGAAGGAATTATAGGTAAAGTAAAAGAGGGACAGAAACTGGCAGTAAAAATACCTTCTATTAATTATAAAACTATTGGTACTGTACATGCTATTATACCGGATGCAAATCCTATGACACACAAGATCAAAATGCGTATTGCATTTGATAAAGGTGAGCAAAATGTCTTCCCTGGAATGTATGCGAAAGTAATCATCCCTTAAGCTAAAAAATCTTTTTTATCTTTTTTATCGATTTATATTTTATAAAATGGTACACTACTTTTAACTATATTTAGGAGTAGTGTATGGAAAATATATATGACCTCATTATTATTGGTGGTGGACCTGGTGGCATAGGTGCTGCTGTTGAAGCAAAAGTACTTGGTCTTGAAAAAGTACTGATGATAGAAAAAACTGATAATCATTCTCACACGATCAGAAAATTTTACAAAGATAAGAAACGTGTCGATAAAGATTGGCAAGGACAAGAAGTTCTGCTTGAAGGCAATGTTGAATTTGTAGATGGGACAAAAGAGAGTACTTTGGATTATTTTGACAAACTCTTGGATGATGAAATAATCGATGCACGTTTTAACTGTGCAGTAGAGAGTGTAACAAAAGAGGGAGATCTTTTTCATGTGACATCACCCTGTTGTTCTGAAAAAGCAAAAAATATCATTGTCTGTATTGGTCGTATGGGTAAGCCTAATAAACCCTCTTATAAAATTCCTGCATCCCTAAGAACACAGGTGAATTTTAATTTAGATAAATGTGGAAACGGCGAGCATATACTTGTTGTGGGTGGCGGTGATACTGCGGTTGAATATGCTTGTGAACTTTCTGAAACCAATGAGGTGACATTAAATTATCGTAGAGATTCTTTGACTAGACCAAATCCTACCAATCAGGATATGATCTTGCAATATGCAGAAGATGAAGCAGTAAGATTAAAATTGGGTATAGATATAGAGAATTTAGAGAGTGAACGTGGTCAGATAAAAGTGAATTTTGTTGATGGATCGGAACTTTTTGACAGGATTATTTATGCCATTGGCGGTACGACCCCAAGTGATTTTTTAAAGTGTTGCATGGTCAGTTTGGATGATGCCGGTGAACCGATCTTTGATGACAATTATGAAACCAATACACCGGGTATGTATCTTGCCGGGGATATTATATTTAATTCCGGTGGAAGTATTGCAATAGCACTGAATCATGGGTATCGTATAGTAACACATATTTTAAATAAGGAAAAATAATGGCAAGTGTACTACTGCCTTTGGCAGAAGGGTTTGAAGAAGTGGAAGCGGTAGCGCTTATTGATGTCATGCGTCGTGGCGGTATTGAAGTGCGTGTGGTATACATCAATGAGTCTCTTGGTCATGGCAAAGTAGTGATCGGAGCAAATGGGATTGGTGTCAAAGCAGATACATCTATCAAGAGTGTCATCTCTGAAGATTTTGATATGATGGTTCTTCCCGGAGGATGGGATGGAACATATGCTTTGTCTGAAAATACCCGTGTAATAGAACTCCTTCAGGAATTTAAAGCAAACAAAATCGTAGGTGCTATGTGTGCTGCCCCATATGCACTGAAAAAAGCAGGTGTTCTAGGTAATGATTATACCTGTTACCCCGGAGCCAAAGATGAGATAGATCATCCAGGCTACAGAGATAATATGAAAGTAGTGACAGATGGAAATGTGATGACTTCACAAGGTCCCGGTACAGCACTTTGTTTTGGTCTGGCAATTGTTGAACGGCTTGTAGGAAAAGAGAGTATGCAGGCTGTCAAAGAGGGTATGCTTTTGGATTACTGTTAAAATGAGAGATAAAATAAGAAATATTCAAAACAGAATAGATGAAAATCCTAAACTAAAAGAGGCTGTAAGTAGCATTAAGCCTGAACGAAATTTTTTGGGTATTTTTGGAGTTATATCTTTCTTCTTTATCCCCGAATTAGTAACATACTTATGGCAAAATGAGTTAGTGGCATGGTCGCATCTACATAGCATTACAGAGCCATTAGAGATGCAACGCTGGATTTTTACACAACTTGAAGAGATGTTTGCTTCGGGTGTAAGTTGGTTTAATATTATTTTTGGAAGTTTACTTCTTTTTTGGATGTTTAAATCTAAATAATGGCTACATAATTTGTTAGGAGTATAACTGCAAAGCTTGATATTTTTTTGCAGTTTAGCTTATTCCTCTTTTGATTTGTTATGTATTTAGTCATAGGCTTGTTGTCGATGTTTAAAATCAACTACAGCAATAATTAGTTTTTCATCTTCAATCAAATAAAATAGTCTGTAATTACCAACTCTATATCTATAATAACCTTCAAGTGTACCTTTAAGTTTCTTTATATTTGTTCCATAATGTGGATTTTCTCGCAATTGAGGATAAACAAAATTTTCTATTTTTGCATAAAGTTTTTTATCTATTGTAGTCTTTAATTTTAAAAATGTTTTAGTTTCTGCAATTTGATATTTAGACAATTGTGTAATCACCATTTTTTAGATCATCTAAACCATTCATTAGGTTTTTTACAAGTTCTTTATCATCTATAATTTCTTGCATTTCATCATTATCTACAAACTGAGAAGATGTTAAATACTGTATTGTTGCAAACTCAATAAAGTTTGAAAGGTTTCTTTTCTGACCTTCTGCTGCAAGTTTAATCATATTGTAAACCGAATCATCTACTCTCATTGTTACAGTTTTTATAACAACTCCTTTGAATATTTATATTTACTATTATATTCAATTTTATTCATGATGTCAATATAGCGACTGTCGTGAGCAATAATTTTCCCGCTATGATAAATGATTGGTCTTCTCGTGCTTGTTATGTATTTTGAATAAGCCATTTATTAATTGCATTTTCTCTTGTAGTGTTACTTTTCCATTTTTTAGTAGCTTTAACAATCAAACTAATGTCATATCCCATCTCTTTAGTAGCATCAAGATAACCTAGCATATATTGTGTTCCTGGACCTGCTCCAGAATCTTGTTTTCCCTCTGTCCATTGATGAGCATTTCTAAACCAAGGGTTTAAATATTCATCAGGGTAATCAAATTTAACTTTTTTATAGCTTGCAATAATTCTTGTGTGGGGTTATCTTGTGATAATTGTAGCTTGGTTATTTTGTAAGCTATTTGTTTAGTAAATGGTGTTCTTCTAATTCTTGGCATTTTAAATCCTTTAATTTACATAACGGTTAAAAACTAGGTGGCAACTCGTATTAACGTACCTTAACGTCAGACAAGTTGTACTTTTAATTCTTTCCCCATAATATGAGCAAAAGCTTGTAGTGTTGAGAGTCTAATATCTTGAGCATGGTTTTCTATGCGAGAAATAGCAGATTTTTTAGTATGCATCGCAATAGCCACTTCTTCTTGTGTTAAACCAGTCTCTTTCCGTGCCATTTTCAACATTTCACCAATTTTAAACTCTTGGTATCCATCTTCAAAATTTTCTGTAAATTTACTATCAATCTCTTTACGTTTAGTAATGTATTGTTTTAAATCACTCATTTTATTCTCCTCTTGTAAGATATTCATTTTTTCTTTTTTGAGCTAATGATATTTCTGATTTTGGAACTTTTTTGTTTTTCTTTTTAAAGCCATTTGTTAAAATTACAAATGTGCCTTTATCTTCAAAACCTAAAAGTCTAAAATTATTTTTACCGATTTGAGCTCTTACTTCTATAATACCCAAACAACTTTTTGAGCTTCTTTCGAAGATAAAGAGTCAAGAAATTCTTCAATAGGACTTTTCCCTGATGGTAATTTATAGAATTTGATTATTTTCATGCTTGTATGTTAACATTAAAGTGAACTTTTATCAAGATAGCTAGATAACATCTATCTTTATCCATACTCTCAAAAAGGAGCTTTTATAGTAAGGATATATAACAGAAGAGGGTGAAAAAGCATTTTTAGATGAAGCTTTAATACATGGCTACAGAATCAATAAGGGGCTGATTGCTGAAATGTTTAAAAATTTGTAGTTGTTTATTCCATTCTTACCTAAACTCTGCTATATTAACTACCTAATATTTTAAAGGTAACCCATGTCACAAGAACCAAAACAAGTCCCTCAATTTACCCATTTGCATCTGCATACAGAATACTCTCTATTGGATGGTGCAAACAAGATCAAGGCATTGGCAAAAAAGATCAAAGAGCAGGGAATGACCTCCGTAGCCATGACAGACCATGGAAATATGTTTGGAACCATTGACTTTTATAATACGATGAGAAAAGAGGGGATCAAACCTATCATAGGTATGGAAGCGTATGTGCATAACCAGGAGGAGTTGGGAGATAAATCTGTGCGTCAGCGTTTTCATCTTTGTCTCTATGCCAAAAATGATGTAGGATATAAAAATTTGATGTTTCTGAGTTCTCAGGCATACATTAACGGTTTTTATTATTATCCCCGTATCAACTGGGATCTGTTGAAAAATAATTCTGAGGGGCTCATTTGCTCATCTGCTTGTCTACAGGGAGAAGTGAATTGGAATTTGAATTTATCAGAAAGAAATCTTAAGTTTGGTGCTAAAGGTTATGATGAAGCAAAGCGTGTGGCACTCAAATATAAAGAGGTTTTTGGAGATGATTTTTACCTTGAAATGATGCGGCATGGTATTGGTGACCAGCACCGTATTGATAAGCAGATTATTCAGATCTCGCAAGAGACAGATATTAAGATCATTGCGACCAATGATACCCACTATACTCTCCAAAAAGATGCAGATGCACATGAGGCATTTATGTGTATTGCAATGAACAAATTGTATGATGACCCCAATCGTCTTCGTCATTCTGTACATGAGTTTTATGTGAAATCTCCTGAACAGATGGCAGAACTTTTTGCAGATATTCCTGAAGCATTG
>Ga0256827_10002783_pt1 | contig 11194 bp, 9 predicted proteins | sample CV84metaG_FD_185977 | JGI IMG/M metagenome (GOLD analysis project Ga0256827, IMG submission 185977) | Hydrothermal vent microbial communities from East Pacific Rise, Pacific Ocean - CV84 | ecosystem: Environmental > Aquatic > Marine > Hydrothermal vents | place: Pacific Ocean: East Pacific Rise...
CGATCACACAAAGTGCCCTAGCAAAAGCACTGCATACCTCGTTTCGTGCTATCAATGAATTGGTCAATGAAAAAAGAGGCATCACCACAGAGATGGCGTTGAGACTAGCAAAGTATTTTGGTACCACACCGCAACTCTGGCTCAATCTCCAAAACCAGTATGATCTCTACAAAGTAAGCCACAAAAAAGCAGAAGCACTCAAAGAAGTAGGGCATTACGAAGTAGCATAGCACAAGCACACAAACCTAATGCTCTCTGCTCTCCCCTCTACGAAACAAAACCAACACCACACCATGCCGCGCAAAGTAGTATCGCTCTAGCTCTGTGACTGAGATGCCAGAGAGGAGGGCGGGGAGGCCTCCTCGTTGGTTGTAGGCTTTGAAGTTTTGGTAGTGCTCTCCACCTGCGAACCACTCGATGAGCGTGATGAGTGCTTTGGCAAACCTAGAGGTTTTTTCTGAGATCTCATAGTCCACGATCAACATCGCTCCACCCTCAGCCGTGATACGGTACATCTCCTCTACGATCTTGCGTGCTGTTTCGTGGTCTTTTTCATGCAGGGCAAATGCAGTCATGACCAGATCGAACTTTGCATCCTCGTAGTGCATCTGTGTGGCATCCTCGTGGATGCAGTTGGCAGGGTGTTTCCCTTTGTGTGCTACAGTGAGCATCGCATCGGAGATATCGACTCCCTTTGCATCAAAACCATGCTTTTTGAGAAGCTTGAGCTGATCACCCGTACCACAACAGACATCGAGGATACGCACGTAACGGTGCTTGCGAACTAGCGCGAGAACCCTCCTACGAATACGCGTGATAAAAGGGGAGAGCAACGCATCATAAAATCTAGCACTGTAGTGATACTCTGGCATCGTATATCCCTCCTAGATGGAACTTTTCGTATCATACAATAATATCGCTCAGAGAAGAACAAAAGCAGAAGAGATATCAGGCGGCAATAACAACACTAAACTTAGGCTGAAGAGCAAGAGAAGTGCTTTATTGCTATGGTAGATGTATTGACTGAAAGTGAATGACCTAGAAAGTATTGGCTCAAGTAGCCCAAAAATAATTACGGTCAGGAACTAAATCCTAAACCCTCCATCTTTCCCTATTTATGCCACTTTAGCTTATGTTCGCTATAATATTTTAAAATAAAACTAAATATGGTGTAGATAGATGAACAGTAAAATGATTTCAGAACAAGAAATATATAAAAAACTCACGTATCAGAATATGATTATGGAGTCTATCTTCAACTCCACACAAGACCTCCTCTTCTATAAAGACTACACCAATGATGAGGGGGTGTATATGGGCTGTAATGATGCCTTTGCTGCATTGGTCGGTAGGACGAAAGAAGAGATCATCGGTAAGAATGATTTCGAGTTATTTGACGAGGAAGTAGGGGCGTTTTTTCGAGAAAAAGACAGGATTGTGATTGAGAACAAAGCCTCCATGATCAATGATGAGTGGGTAACCTATCCTGATGGGAGAGAAGTACTGCTGAGTACCCAAAAGTCACTTTTCCAAGACCCCGATAAGAAGATCATAGGGATTATGGGTATATCTAGAGATATCACCAGAGAACATCACTATAAAAGTGAGATCGAAAAACAGATGGAGAAGAATGAGATACTTGCCAACACCGACTCTCTTACCGGGATTGCCAATAGACGCTACTTTTTTGAAATAGCCGAAAAGATGCTCAACCGAGCATGCCGAGAGAAAAACCCGTTGACTCTGATGATGATCGATATCGACTTTTTCAAAAAGGTCAATGATACTTATGGACATATCGTAGGAGATCATGCCCTGAAGTATGTGGCAAAAATACTTCAGACCCACCTCAGAGAAGATGATGTACTCTGCCGGTTTGGAGGGGAAGAGTTTATCGTACTGTTGCCAAATATATCACTGGAAAAGGGTATAGAGATTGCAGAAAGGATACGTATCTATTTTGCAGAGAATGACTGGCACTATGACCATACTACCGCTATCCCTATCAAGATCAGTATCGGTGCCGGTGTTTATGAAAAGAAAGCACACCTGCGAGACTTTATCCATAAAGTAGACCAAAATCTCTATCATGCAAAACAAAAAGGCAGAAATAGGGTGATCGCCTAACAAAACCCATTTGACATTTTTTGACAATGATAAGATACAATATTAGATGCGCTTACACATAGTCAAGAGATTGGAAAATGAGAATTTTTATTGGATTATCGGGTTTTATGCTCTGATATTGGCGGGGATCACCCACTTTTTATTTATCTTTCTTTTTCTTTTTTTAGAGGTCTCCTCATTGGTCACGGTCAATATCCTCAGTGTGCTGGTGTACCTCTACTGCATCTTTGGACTTGCCACAATGACACTGGAGACCAAGGATGATAGCCTCATCGGCTGGTTCGTCTATGCTGAGCTTATGGGACATGGGGTCATTGCTACCTATTTTTTGGGTCTGGAGAGTGGTTTTCAGTACTATATCTATACCCTGTTATTGATACCCTTCTTTGTCTCCACCTATACCATGCCAGTACGTCTACTCCGTATGGTAGGGGTGATTGTCGTCGCACTGCTTTTGGAGATATGGGGTCAGAATCATACACCGATGATTGCCTTGAACAGTACTTCTTTGCATACCCTGCATTATATGAACCTGACATTGTCGCTGATGATGGTTGCAGTGATATCCTATTTGTATACACTTCATGGGCAGATATATCAGAATCTGCTTTTTGAAAAAAGCAACAATGACCCTTTGACCAAACTATACAATCGCCGTTATGTGGATGAAGTGTTTGAGAATGAACGAATCAAACACCGAAACCATGAGAGCACTTTTGCACTGTTGCTCATCGATATTGACTATTTTAAGAAAATCAATGATCAATATGGGCATAGATGCGGGGATGATGTACTGATCCGACTCGCCCGTATACTGAAAGAACATGTCAGGGATACCACCATTGTCTCACGCTGGGGTGGAGAAGAGTTTCTCGTGGTGTTGGAAAACAGTACAGAGAATGAGTTGTTAGCCACAGCAGAGCGTCTGCGTAGGGCGGTAGAAGATACAGTCATGTATGAAGCGCAATCGATTCAGATCACTGTCACCATAGGGGGCGCTGTCTCCCACGCACACGAAACATTCCAAATAACCTTGTCCCGTGCAGACAAAGCACTCTATCAAGGCAAGCATCATGGTAGAAATCAGGTTTGTTTGGCTTAGAAATAAAGAGTAAATTTGGAAGAGGTGAAATAGAATGGAAGTATAAAGAATCTTCTTTGAATATGTGTCTTAAAGTGAATTGGTTGCGGGAGGCGGATTTGAACCACCGACCTTCGGGTTATGAGCCCGACGAGCTACCAAACTGCTCTATCCCGCGACAGGAAAGTCTTCTCATCTTTAAATGAGAATGAGATTATAGCTTGAATAGTTATATTCAAACTTAAACCTTCTGTTGGATGGGGCGGAGGGACTCGAACCCCCGAATATCGATACCAAAAACCGAGGCCTTACCACTTGGCGACGCCCCAACAGAAATAAGCATTACTGCTTATGTGGACGGGATTATAGCTCAAAAATTCTTAGTTGTCAAGGGAGGATCTGAGGTTTTTGAAAAAAAATAAAAATATTATACCTGTGCTGCCGGGAAGCAGCAGCACTTTGGAGCCAGTGGGCAAGTAAAGTTGCTTACTTTGTCTACTTGTCTGTTTCTTCTTGTTTGGCTGCTTCTTCCTTGGCGATCTCTGCACGTACCATATCCATATCTAGACCCTCTACCTGTGTAATGATATCCTTGAGTGCCTCTTCAGGGATCATGCCTGCCTGTGAGAAGACGACGATCCCCTCTTTGAGTACCATGATCGTAGGGATGGAGCGGATCTGGAAGTGACCACCAAGCTCCTGCTCGTCTTCGGTGTTGACCTTGCCAAAAAGGATATCGGGATACTGCTGGGATACCTTCTCATAGATCGGACCAAAGGATTTGCAGGGACCACACCAGGGTGCCCAGAAATCAAGGATGACGATCTGATTGCTTTGTACTCTTTCGTTGAAGTTTTCGGATGTTAGGTTTTCGAGTGCCATTGTATGCCTTTCGTTTGATTGATAAAAAGATTATGACATAATCAGCTGAATCTATCGTAATAAAATGGCTATATTTGGATATAATACGCGAAATATATTCTATAGAAAACAGGACAAGATATTATGTCAGAAGCGATACAGAGAGTACAAAAAGCGATCGAGGAGATCAAGCACGGCAAAATGGTCATCATGATGGATGATGAGGACAGAGAGAATGAAGGCGACCTCGTCTATGCTGCGACCTTCTCTACACCGGAGATGGTCAACTTCATGGCAAAAGAGGCGAGAGGGCTGATCTGCACCCCCATCGTTAAAGCGCTTGCAGGAGTACTTGATCTCCTGCCGATGGTCAGCAACAATGACTCCAACCACGAGACGGCTTTTACCGTCTCTATAGATGCTGTCACTGCCAGTACCGGTATCTCTGCAGCAGAGCGGGATGACTGTATCTGTAAGCTTGCCAATCCGCAGACACTCAGCAGTGATTTTGTGCGTCCGGGACATATCTTTCCGCTGATCGCCAAAGATGGAGGGGTACTGGTGCGTACAGGGCACACAGAGGGCTCTGTGGATCTCTGTAAACTGGCAGGTCTGGCACCGGTGGCGGTGATCTGTGAGATCATCAAGGATGACGGAACCATGGCCAGAGCAACCGACCTGGAGCAGTTTTCGCACAAGCATGATCTGCATATCGTCTACATCTCCGATCTGGTCGAGTATCGTCTTGCCAATGAGAAGCTGGTAGAGCGTATCAGTGAAGAGGAGATAGCGTTTGGAGGGGTAGGGGTGACGAAGTTTTCTTATTGTGATCATCTGGAGCGTGAGCACATGGTGATACAATTCTATGGCTCTCATGAGACCGCCAATGTCAAGTTTCACAATATCGGTTCAGATATGGATCTGCTTCTAGATACGAAGCGTTTTGAGGCACTTAATCACTCTATCGACTACCTTAAACAAAACGGTGGTGTGCTGGTCTTTCTCGATACCAAGACCATCTCCAAAGAGCAGGCCAGAGAGTTTGGTGTCGGTGCACAGATACTCAAAGACCTCGGCATCCGCAACATCAACCTCCTCACTACCAATACAGAGACCGAGTTTGTTGGGCTGGCGGGCTTTGGGCTGGACGTGGTCGAAAAAGTAGAGGTTGTTTAGCACTTCCCCTTAGATCGCACCCAACTCTCTCTGCCAGCCGCTTGTACGGATCTTCCTGGCAGGGTGTGAGGCTTTCTTTTCCAGCATTTTCTTGGAGGCAGCAGGGCTGCAGTGACCGTTTTGCATCATATAGAGTGCCTCCTGTAGCATTGCCTCACTGCTATTGCCAAAGGGGTGCGTGAGGTCATCCGAGACAGCACAGTCTGGTCTCAACCCCGCATAGTAGCCCCCATGCTCTTCTGCATTGAGTACCTCAAACTGTATCGGAGCGAGATGTTTGTCACAAAAGCTATAGCCCCGCATGCCTACGGGCTTGCCGCAGGTAGCCTCTCCTATGACTTTGACCTCCAAAAAGGGCTTGAGTCCATTGATGAGCAGTTCACTGGCAGAGCAGCTTGCCTCGGTAGTGATGACAGTGAGCGCAGAAAGCCCCAGTGCATCTGACTCTTTTTTCAGGGGGTAGGATTCATTCCACCTGGTATATCTGTCATTATATCTCAGGGATGCCAGTATCTCTCCTGCATGCGCCTCTCCTGCGATGAGGCTTGCCAGATACTGTGCGATATGTACCCTGCCGCCACCATTGTACCGGAGATCGAGGATCAGCTGGGTCACACCGGCAGCCTTGAATCTCTGGAACTCTGCCTTGAGCTCCGCCTTGGAGGGTTCTATAAACTTATTGAAGACGAAATAGCCGACCTTTTCTCCTGCAACATTCCAGATCTTGTCAGAGAGAATGGAGTAGGAGGTCACCTTCTCTTTTTGGATCGTGACTATACTGGTTTGTCCGTTAACACTGATCTTGAATCGCCCCGCTATACCGATCTCTTTGTTTCCGTAGATGCTGTCCCAGAGCTGTGCAGCCTCTATCTGCTGAATGGTTTTGCCATTAATCTCAAGAATCTCTGTACCTCTGCGGAGACCTGCCTTATAAGCAGGAGAGCCCTTAAACACCAGACGCAGGTATGCCCGGGAACCGACAAATCCCAGTGAGAAGCCAAAGCCGATATAGGCACCGCTGTTGAAGTAGCTGTCATAGCTGCTTTGGGTGGTGATGTAGCTCCACTTGTCATATTTTTTGTACTTGAGGTCTTTTAGCAGTGTCTCGATGCTGTCATAGGAGGCGGGATCGAGATCTGGTACCTGTGCATACCAGAGATAGGCATCCTTCATGATACTGTAGAGTATGTTGTTCTGACCCTTCTGGCTACAGTCAGCCTGTATTTTGATGCTGTTGTCGCTGTGTCCGCCACAGGCAGTAAGCAGGAGTGATGCAGCAAGAGGCAGGAGGGTTGTTTTCCATGAGAGGTATATCAAGTGCTGTCCTTTTCATCTATATAGGGAATCACCAATACTAGGTGATACCTTGAAGGACATTATACCAAAACGGAGAGGAAGGGTAAAGAGAAGAGGCTTTTATGCCCCCAGTCCTTTGAGTTCGGCAAGGATCTTCTCCATTTTGGTCTCTGCATCGGAGAGTGCAGCTCTGTTTTGTGTGATGACTGCTTCGGGTGCATTGGCAACAAAGCGTTCATTGGAGAGCATACCGTTGAGTTTGTCGATCTCTTTTTGGAGCTTCTCTTGCTGCTTACTTAGTTTGTCGATCACATCACTCATGTCGATATCATCGGTGGAGATGAATGTCTGGAGGTTGTCACTGACATCTGCTACGGCATTGTCCGGTTTGGTATCAACAAAGTGAATCTCACCCACCTTGGCAAGCCTCTGGATAAAGGCTTCTAGCATCTGCGGGTCGATCTGCTGATCGATCTTGACAAAGGCTTTTTCAATGCGCTGATTGCCCTTGTCAATGAGAGTCTTGCAGCGGCGTACCGAGACGATCGCTTCGATCGCCAGTGCAAACTCATTCATGATCTCTGTGTCGATCTCACCTACGGTAGGGTAGGGAGCTACCATGATGGAGCTGCCGTTCTCCAGCGTAGTACCACTGAGCCTGTGATAGAGTGACTCGGTGATAAATGGCATAAAGGGATGCAGCAGCTTCATAGATTCTTTGAAGATACTTCCCAGCTCTGCGACACTCTCTTTACTCGCTTTACTCAACTCGATACCCCAGTCACAGAACTCACCCCAGAGAAAGCGATAGAGTGTGGTGGCAGCATCATTAAAGCGGTAGCTGTCGATAAACTCTCGGGTCTCTTGGACCGCCAGATTGAATCTAGAGAGTATATAGCGCCCCAGCGGGGTAGAGATCGCGGCAGGATCCAGGTCGGCAAAGGTCTCTTGATTGAGCTGGAGGTAGTTGGCAGCGTTGAAGAGCTTGTTGGTGAAGTTTCGGCTCTGTTCCAGCTTCTCTTCACTCAGCTTGATATCGCGTCCCTGTACTGCCAGTACTGCCAGAGTGAAGCGCAGAGCATCGGCAGAGTACTTGTCGATCATGACCAGCGGATCAATGACATTGCCTTTGGACTTGGACATCTTTTCGCCCTTTTCATCCTTGACCAGTGCATGGAGATAGATATCGCTGAAGGGCAGCTCTCCTGTGAGCTTCTCGCCCATCATGAGCATCCGTGCCACCCAGAAGAAGAGAATATCAAAGCCTGTGATCATCAGAGAGTTGGGGTAGAAGTCTGCCATATCACTCTCATTCCATTGGCTGCCTTTGAGCGCGTCACCATTGCCCCATCCTAGTGTAGAAAAAGGCCAAAGACCGGAGCTGAACCAGGTATCCAACACATCGGGATCCTGCTGAATCTTGTCACTGCCGCAATGTTCGCAGACTGTAGGGGTATCTCCGTCAAAGGCAAACTGTTTGCCACAGCTCTCGCAATGCATGACAGGGATCTGATGTCCCCACCAGAGCTGTCTGGAGATACACCAGTCTCTGAGTTCTCCCATCCAGGCGTTGTAGCTGTTGATCCAATGCTTGGGGAAGAACTGTGCTTCACCGGCATTGACACGCTCGATCGCACCTGCGGCAAACTCTTTTTTGATAAACCATTGCTTGGAGATATAGGGCTCTACGATATTTTTACAGCGGTAGCAATGACCAACCTGATGGGCGTGATCTTCGATCTTTTCGATAAAGCCTTCTGCATCGAGCTTGGTAACGAGTGCTTCTCTGGCTTCGAGTCGCTCCTGACCTTCAAACTCACCACAGTAGCTGTTGAGGATACCACGCTCATCAAAGATCGTGATAAATGCCAGATCATGGCGTTTTCCCACTTCATAGTCGTTGGGGTCATGTGCCGGAGTGACCTTGACAAAGCCGGTACCAAATGCCATATCTACATGGCTGTCTGCGATGATCTCCACCTCTCTGCCAACCAGTGGAAGGGTGACACTTTGACCGATGAGATGCTTGTGTCGCTCATCTTCGGGATGTACCATGACCGCTGTATCTCCAAAATAGGTTTCAGGACGGGTTGTAGCGACCACTACCTCTCCACTCCCATCGGTAAGTGGGTAGCGTATATGGTAGAGCTTGCCCATATGGTCCTCATGCTCAACTTCGATATCAGAGAGTGCTCCGTCATGGGTGCACCAGTTGATCATGTAGTTATCCTGTACGATATACCCCTCATCATACATGTGCTTAAAGCCCTTTTTGACGGCATTGGCAAGTCCTTCATCCATGGTGAAGCGTTCACGGCTCCATGCAGGTGAAACGCCCAGATGGCGCAGCTGTGAAGTGATAGCATTGCCGGAGTTGCTCTTTTGTTGCCACGCACGCTCAAGGAATGCTTCTCTACCGATCTCCTCTTTGGTCGTGCCTTCAGCCAGGAGCTGCTTCTCTACAACATTTTGCGTGGCGATCCCCGCATGATCCGTGCCGGGCTGCCAGAGGGTTTTGTAGCCATCCATTCGCTTGTATCGGACGATGATATCCTGTATAGTAAAGGTGAGCCCGTGCCCTATGTGCAGGCTGCCTGTGACATTGGGGGGAGGCATAGAGATACAGAAGGTTTTTCCCTCTTTTTGTATCGCTTTGTTCCCTTCGATCTCAAAGTAGCCGCGCTCTTCCCAGAGCTTATAGTAACTGTTTTCCAGAAATTTTGGGTCGTAGACTTTTTTTGCTGTATCGCTCATACAGATTCCTTCTAAAGGCAAAGCGCCGGATGCACTTGCACTGAAATAATGTCGCGATTATAGCAAAAGGGTGCTTTGTGTTACTCTTTGGGGGTAAGTGTACCCTCGGTACATTCGATGACCTCCGTGGTCTTGTCATGTTTTGTCACGCAGCCGATCGTTACATTGAGGTCGCTGATCTCCTGATCGATGTCTTTAATGATCAGCTCTTTTTTCTCACGGTTCCAGTGGCTGTAGTCATAGTTAGAGGTCTGGTCGCCCAGCTCCTCATTGATCCTGTTGACCGCCTTGATACAGGTGGCAGCTTCGTTGCCATTTTCTGAATGGTTCATGCACTCTCTGGCACCTTTGAGTGCGACCATGAGTTTAGGGAGGAGTTTTTTCTGTTTGACAAGGTATCTCGCACCCAGCGTGTTGATCACTTCTCTCTCTTGTGCTTTGGTTAGAGTGATGTTCTCGTCATCCAGGTTGATCCCCATGGCCTTGACCTTCTGATTGAGCTCCTGTACGGCTGCCATATAGTCTGCAGTGTTGACAGAGGCAGATTGGTTGCTGGTGTATCCTTCGTCCATCATCACAGCAAAACCGGGCAGGTCAAATTCACTCTGGGCTATAGGTTTGTTCAGTACAACCAGCTGGGCTGTTCGGGTAGAGCTGAAGCCCTGGGTCTCTATCGTGATCTTGAGAGGGATGCCCCTGTAGAGGCAGATGGTCTGATCTTTGGTCTTCCAGAGGTCACAGCTGTATCCGGCGACCTGTTCGGTGCCTACTTTCATCGCTTTCATCTCTTTGAGGATATCCAGACTCTCCTCTGACATATCGGCTCCCTGTGCAATAGCGATATCAATATTTCTATCCCGAGTCTGATAGGTGACATTTTCATCATAGTCTACCGTGTAGATCGTACCGTAGTCCATCCTGCTCATAGTGTGTCTGGCGATCTCCTCATTGAAGTCTCCTCGCTGTATCTCTGTGGCATCGTCCTCTTTGAGCTCTTTGGCACCCCAGTCGTCAAATACCAGTCTGGAGACACCGACAGTATGCGTAGTCAAGCCGGGAGCGATGCCGGTGGTGTTGATATCGTAGAGGATCATACCGGACTTGACGGGATAACGCTTAAAGACCGGTTTTGCATAAAGTGATATGCTAAACAGAGAAAACATAAAGCACAACAATAGTATTTTTTTCATAGGCAACTCTCTACTTTTTTAGTGGCATTATAGCATATTTTCCAGTACTTCAAGAAAATGTGTCGGTATTCTGGAGACTTTGGCATCGGAGATGTATGCCAGCTTAATCTCCATAGAGAATATTTTCTTCTCCTTTTTGTAGATATCTTGCTGTAAGATCATGTAGCTACGCTTGAGTGAAAGTATTTGGCTTTTCACCTCCACAAGCTCACCCAAAGAAGCAGAAGCGATAAAGTCTGCAGAAATATGATGCACCACAAAGCCGCCAGAACTCCCCTCTGCGGGTATAAGCCCCCGTGAGAAGAAAAGCTCACTTCTCGCCCGTTCACAGTACTTGATATAGTTTGTATGGTAGACGATACCGCCTGCATCGGTATCCTCGTAATAGATGCGTATGGTCATTTTCTACTCCTTTGTGGTCAATCTTTTTTGGTTGATGATCGTGTACAGCACTGGCAGATAGAGTAGGTTGAGTACGGTACCCCATGCCAAACCAAATGCCAGTGCAACAGCCATGGGCTGGAAGATCGCAGCCTGCCCTGTGGGGAAAAACACCAAAGATGCCAAGCCTATGATCGTCGTAATGGAGGTGAGTATAATAGGTCTAAAGCGCTTGGCAGCATAATGGTAGATCTCCTCCATGTTGTTTGCTTTTTTTAGATTCATGATCATGATGATTCCGTCGTTGACTACTACGCCTGAGAGTCCG
>Ga0256827_10002784_pt1 | contig 11193 bp, 9 predicted proteins | sample CV84metaG_FD_185977 | JGI IMG/M metagenome (GOLD analysis project Ga0256827, IMG submission 185977) | Hydrothermal vent microbial communities from East Pacific Rise, Pacific Ocean - CV84 | ecosystem: Environmental > Aquatic > Marine > Hydrothermal vents | place: Pacific Ocean: East Pacific Rise...
GGAGAACCCGTAGGGTTCAAATGTTTTTAAATATACTTTGTTAATGAATAGGTTCGACCCCGACGGGGTCGAATGTTCTTATATCACATATTTTATATAAACATATAATCCCTACGGAATTTTTTGAGTTTCTAAATCCTTATTGTGCCGATTATTTTTTCATTATTTCGTTCCCGTAAGGGTTTTCATAATTTTCCAGATACTTCTTTAATTATTTTCAAAATAGCTCACTATCTTTCAAAAAATTAAATCGGCTCTAAAAAATTATGAAAATATTGTTGAAAAACTAATTTTTAGAACTCCCCTTAAATTTAGGATTAAATCTCATTTTCTTTTTATGAAAATGTTTTTTGTTATTTGCTCTAAATTTTTCGGGATTCCATTTTGGACCTTGCCCTATTTCTTCAGGAGGTTGTAGTTTAGGTATTTCATTTTCAATTAATTTTTCGATATTAAGGAGCTTATACATTTCTTTTTTTATAACAAACGTAACAGCTTCACCTTTTGTGTTTACTCTAGCAGTTCGTCCAACTCTATGCACATAATCTTCGGCATCTTGTGGTAAATCAAAATTAATTACCATATTAATTTCTTTAATATCAATCCCTCGGCTCATTACATCAGTTGCAACTAAAATACGGGTTTTTTTAGACCTAAAATTCATTAAAACCTCTTCTCTTTGCTCTTGGTCTAAATTTGATGAGATTCCTTTAGATGGCAACCCAGACGAGTTTAAATCTCTTACAATTTCAGATACTTTACTTTTTGTTGATGTAAAAATTATTATACTATCATAGTGTTTTCTGTTATGAAGTAAATGCTTAATAATTTTCACTTTTTGCTCTTCGTAAACTAAATAAACTTTTTGATCTACACCTTCGGCAGGTTTAGAAATTGATAACGAAATCTCCACCGGATTATGTGCTATTTTTTTTGCTAATTGTTTTATTCCGTTTGGCATTGTTGCACTAAACATTAATGTTTGGTGGGTTTTTGGCAAAAAAGAAATAATAGATTTAATATCATCTGAGAAGCCCATATCAAGCATTTTGTCGGCTTCGTCAAGAATTAAATGCTTAAGATTTTTAAAATTTACATATCCCATATTTAAATGAGATAATAATTTACCCGGAGTTGCAACAACAATATCAGTTCCTTCTTTTAGTGCCGCTTTTTGTATTTCCCAATCGCCACCATCGCCACCGCCATAAACGGCAATAGAACTTGCATTTAAAAAATAAGAAAACCCCTGAATTTGCTGTTCTATTTGTACAGCTAACTCACGTGTTGGCACAATTATTAAAGTATCGGCACCTGTATTTTTTTTATCAATAAGTTTATTTAAAATTGGCAACACAAAACCTCCTGTTTTGCCAGTGCCTGTTTGGGCACATGCTATAACATCTTTACCATCTAATATAATGGGTATAACTTGTTCTTGAATTGGTGTGGCTGTCTCGAAGTTCATATAAGATATGGCTTCTATCAGCTGCTCGTTAAGATTAAACTCTGTAAATTTCATTTAACAAATGTAATAAGCTTAATCTGATTTAAAAAATTTATAAGGATATTACAAAATTATCTTTTCTATACCTAAAAACAAGATTTCATAATAGTATCAACAGCACCGGCACTATTTGCAACAAATTTTTTAGATATTTCTGATGTTGTTTTTAAGATTTTATCATTAGAAAAGTACAAATCCATTTTTGTTTTAAATTCTTGATAATCATTAATAGAAATAGCTCCTCCAAGTTTTATAAGTTCTTTTGCCTCATCAAATTTTTGATATTTTGAACCAAATAAAACAGGAACTCCATAAACGGCAGCTTCTAAAATATTGTGTATTCCGGCACCAAAACCTCCGCCAATATATGCTACTTGTCCGTATTTGTATAATATCGAAAGCATGCCAATATTATCAATAATTAAAACTGCAAAATCTTTCGGATTATTTTCTTTTATTTTAGAATATCGTAAAATAAATTGTTTTACATTATTTTCTATACGTTTTAAATTTGTTTCTTTAATTTCGTGAGGAGCTATAATTAATTTAACATTGTTATTTTCATTAATGTATTTTATTAGAATATCTTCGTCTTTCTCCCAAGTGCTACCGGCAACAATTACCTTAGAGTTTCCTATAAATTCAATAATTTCGGGTAAATCTTTAGTTCTGTTTGCAATATCTATAACTCTATCGAAACGAGTATCACCACAAACTGTAAAATTCTCTATACCAACACTTTTAAGTAAATCGCCCGAAACTTGATTTTGAATAAAAAAATGCTCAAAATAGTTTAACACTGTTCTGTATTTTCTGCCCGAATTTTTAAAAAATAATTGCTCTGGTCTAAAAATTCCTGAAACTAAATAAACGGGTATTTTATTATTATACAAGAGCCTAAGATAATTTTGCCAAAATTCGTATTTAACAAAAAATGCCTTTTTAGGTTTAACAATATTAATAAATTGATGTGCGTTTTTTAGAGTGTCGAGTGGTAAATAACAAATAACATCAGCTAAATGGTAATTTTTGCGAACCTCGTAGCCTGATGGCGAAAAAAAAGTAAGTAAAATTTTGTATTCTTTATGATGTTCTTTTATTGCCTCAATAATTGGTCGTCCTTGTTCAAACTCGCCTAAAGATGCCGCATGTATCCATATTATTTTATCTTTTGATGAAATATTTTTCGTCAAAAAATCGAAAGTTTCTATTCGTCCTTTAAGCCATAGCTTTGCTTTAGTATTAAAAAACGATGCCGCATAAATTGCAGTTTTGTAAGAACGAATTCCTATTTCGTAGCCTATACTCATTTAAGATAACGTATTTTCATTTTTAACAATAAACAAATATAGTTAATAAATCCGTATTAATTCCCGAAAATATAAATGAATTGAGTATAATATAGCCAAACTTCTTTTTTTATCTTCTACAAAAAGAAATTTCAATAAAGAATTTTTACTGTATCTTTGCATAAAAGATTCTTATGATAGAACCTCCCTATAAACAATTTAAGTTAGAAAATGGTATTCGTTTAATTTACAAACAATCTTTGTCTAATGTTGGGCATATAGGTTTTTTAATTGATGCTGGTTCTCGCGATGAAAAACCAAATGAACATGGACTTGCACATTTTATAGAACATTCTATTTTTAAAGGCACAAAAAAAAGAAAATCCTATCAAATAATTAATCGTTTAGAAGATGTAGGCGGAGAATTAGATGCATACACAACAAAAGAAGAAACATTTATTTACGGAGGATTTTTGATAAAGTATTTTGAAAGAACTTTAGAATTAATACATGACATTGTTTTTAATTCTGTTTTTCCGGAAAAAGAAATTGAAAAAGAAAAAGAAGTAGTTATTGATGAAATCAATTCGTATAAAGATTCTCCTGCGGAGCTTATATATGATGAATTTGAAAATATTTTATTTAAAAACCACCCACTTGGCAGAGATATTTTAGGCACTGTTTCGTCGGTAAAAAAACTAAATGTTGAAAAAATAAATCATTTTATTGAAAGAAATTACGATACCGAAAAAATGGTAATATCAGTTATTGGAAATATTGAATTTGAACAAGTTAAATTATTTGTTGAAAAAACTTTTTCTGATATCAAAAAATCAAAAGCAAAAAAAACAGTAAAAAAATTTAGCCCAAATAATCAGCAATCTGTTATAAAAAACAAAAAAACGCATCAAGCACATTGCATTATTGGCAACACAGCATTTTCTGCTTTAAGCAATAATAGAGTTGGACTTATTTTATTAAATAATATTATTGGCGGACCAGGAATGAATTCTTTGTTAAATATGTCGCTTAGAGAAAAACACGGTATTGTATATAACATAGAATCAAGTTATACTTTTTATAAAGATACCGGAATTTGGAATATTTATTTAGGAACAGATCACGAAAATTTGGATAAATCATTAGATTTAGTTTATAAAATATTGAAACAAAAACAAGAAAAATTTATTAGTTCATCTAAGTTAGAGAAATCTAAAAAGCAGCTGCTCGGACAAATTGCAATAGCATCGGAAAACTATGCCGAATATGTTTTTTCTATGGCAAAAAGCACCTTGCTATTTAACAAAATAAGTACAATAGATGAAATTGCAGAATCAATAAATAAACTATCAAAAGAAAACTTGTTAGATATTTCTAATCAGATTTTTAATATCGACGATTTATCTATGCTTATTTATAAGTAGGGTCTGCTGAGAAACACATAACAGATTATTATAAAGCCGCTTAAGCTAAAACACGCTATTGTAAGTGCAAACTTTTTAATAGTATATCCTTATAAGTTTGCATTTACAAATGTTAAAATCATAGTTTTCAGACAAGCACTAAATAAACCTAATGAATTTATCTGTAATTTTTATTCCTAATCGGTATTATTTGTTATTTTTGTTTATTGTAAGGATCAAATTAATTATAAGTCTCCCTAAGGAATTAATCTAACAAAAATGAATAGAGAAGATATAGAAATAATGGCACCAGTAGGCTCTTACGAGAGTCTTGCCGCAGCAATACAAGCAGGAGCAAACTCCGTTTATTTTGGAATAGAGCAATTAAATATGCGAGCAAAATCGTCTAATAATTTTACTACCGAAGATTTGCAAGAAATTGTTAGCATTTGCAAAGAAAATAATATAAAATCTTACTTAACCGTAAACACAATTCTTTATGACCACGATTTACATTTAATGCGTAATATTATTGATATTGCAAAAAAATCTAATATTTCTGCTGTAATTGCTTCAGACCAAGCAGCAATAAATTATGCAAACTCTGTTGATGTTGAGGTGCATATATCAACACAAGTTAATGTAAGCAATATAGAAACACTTAAATTTTATGCCCACTATGCCGATGTAATTGTTTTGGCTCGTGAGTTGAGTTTAAAACAAGTAAAATATATTACTGATAAAATAAAGGAAGAAAAAATTACAGGACCTTCGGGCAAATTAATAAAAATAGAAATTTTTGTACATGGAGCTTTATGTATGGCAGTTTCGGGGAAATGTTATTTGAGTTTGCACGAACAAAATTCATCGGCAAACCGAGGGGCTTGTTTACAAACTTGCCGAAAAGCATACACTGTTACCGAAAAAGAATCGGGAATTGATTTTGAGGTTGATAACGAATATATAATGTCGGCAAAGGATTTAAAAACTATCGATTTTCTTGATAAAGTTTTAGACACAGGCGTTTCTGTTCTAAAAATAGAAGGTCGTGGTCGTCCACCGGAGTATGTTTTCAAAGTTGTTTCGGCTTACGACCAAGCAATTAAATCGGTTATTGATGGTAGTTTTAATCGCAAAAAGATTGAAAAATGGAACGAAAAACTAAGCGAGGTATTTAATCGTGGATTTTGGGGAGGCTATTTATTTGGTCGTGAACTTGGCGAATGGAGCGAAGTTTATGGCTCTAAAGCAACAAAAGTTAAAACATATATTGGCAAAGGAACAAACTACTTTAAAAATGTAGGTGTTGCAGAATTTTTAGTTGAAAGTGGATCATTATCAAACGGAGATGAAATATTAATTTCGGGACCAACTACCGGAGTTATAGAAATGAAAATTGAAAATATCCACGTGAAAGAAAAACCTGTTAATAAGGCGGTTAAAGGAGAATACATGTCGGTAAAAATTGACAAAGTAATTCGTCGTTCCGATAAGTTATATAAAGTTGAAAAAACTGAATTTGCCAAATAGATTGAGTATATCAGATTAATCTTCCCAATCAAGCAAACGTCTTTCGCCGGTTAAGTTTCTAATTTCTGAAACTTCTTGCGACACTTCAAGAGTACCTAAAAATTCATTGTTTTCATCACGAACAGCAAAATATTGTATTAAAACAAATTGTGGTCCCATTTTAATCCAAAATGCAGCCTTGTCTTTTTTACCTTCTTCAAATGCTTTAACAATTTTTTCTACAACATCTACACTTTCAGGCGGATGACAATCTTGTACTTTTCTGCCAATAATAGCATTTGTTCTAGGAAAAATTCTATGCTTAGGAATAGAAAAATATTTTACAGTATCATTTTTATCTACAAAAGTTAAATCAACAGGTAAATGATTAAAAATAAGTTCGGCTTCTTTTACTGTAATACTTCCGGTATCAAAATTTATTATACCAGATTTGTCGAGTTTAGATTTCTTATTCTCAATTTTTATTTCTTCTGTGTTTAAATAAGCATAACCAATATCAATACTTTCGGCAAGCATTTGTTTTAAATCTTCATCTGTAATAGTTTCTAAAATAACTGGAAACAAAACACGTTCTTCTCTAAAAATAATGGTGCGAATATTAAAATATACTACCGATGAAACTTTATTAAACAATTTCAAATCAAAATCTTTTGCTTCTAAAATTTCAATAGTTTTTTTAATGTTTTTTCTAATATCGTCGTGAAAAGACCACATTAGCTTCAAACAATCGTAGTGTTGCCAATTATTTTCCAAAACCGGAAACAAAACATTTTCTTTAAGCGTGTAGTGCCTGTCAATTTTTATAAGCTCGGTAAAATATTTTTTAATATCGTTTAAATCCTCTTGTTTAATTTTTCCTTTGTTTATCGATTTTATTGCAGGTTTAGCATTTTGCAGAACATCATTAATTAGCTTATTATCTTCTATTACATAAAATAAAAAGCTGTTTTTAGAAACTTCAATAGATGGATATTCGTTAAAAGTTTTATATAGAATATTAAATAATTTATTAGACACCAATTTTATTTTTTCAATATCTGGCTCAAAAGCAAAAATATTATCGAAAGTTTCTAAAATATCCGACGGAATAAAATTATCGGTAATAATATCGTACTTTTTTACAAGGTCAAGACCTTTTTCTCCGTTTAAAAGACCTTTCATATATTTTGTTAGTTTCTCAATTCTAACTTCTGCTGTACTCGAAAATTCTGACATATATTTTTTCTTCAAAATTAATTATTATTATTTGAATAACAGATATTCGGTCTAACTAAAATACCACTATTTTTTATACCTTTGCATTAAAAAAATAAACGAATGACAAACATTGCAATTTTCGCTTCGGGTTCGGGTTCTAATGCCGAAAATATAATTAATTATTTTTCTGATAATAAAGATGTTACAATTAACTTGATAATAACAAATAACAAAAATGCCTTTGTTATTGAACGTGCAAAAAAACTTGGTATAGATTGTAAAATTATTACTAAAAAAGATTTTAGTGATAGCAAATTAGTACTAAATACTCTAAAAAATTACAATATTAATTTTATTATTCTTGCCGGTTTTCTTTTGCTTATACCAAAATATTTAATTAAAAAATTCGATAATAAAATTATAAATATACACCCTGCACTTTTGCCAAATTATGGCGGAAAAGGAATGTATGGAATGAATGTGCATAATGCAATTATAGAAAACGAAGAAACACAATCGGGCATTACAATTCATTATGTTAACGAAGATTACGACGAGGGAGATACAATTTTTCAAGCAAAATGTGAGATTAACAAACAAGATACTCCCGAAAAATTAGCCGAAAAAATACATAAATTAGAATACGAGTTTTTTCCAAAAGTAATTGACAATTTATTGCATAAAAGTAAATAATTTTGGAAGAAAAGAAAGTTGATATAGCATCGAATCGATGGAAATTTATTTCGCACGGTTTTTTCTATTCTGCAGGAATTGGAATTGCCGAGCCATCAACAATTTTACCTGTAATTGTAAATTATTTTAGTGCAAATAATGTGTTAATAGGTTTGTTTTCATCGCTTTTGCGTGGCGGCTCGGTACTTATGCAATTGTATGCAGCATTCTATGCTCAAGGATATAAAAAAGTTATGCCCGCACTAAAAATAATCTTCTTTTTTAGGTTTGTAACTTGGTTTAGTATAGGCGTTTCAATCTATTTTTTCGGAACAACAAACCCTGTTCTAACACTTTGGCTTTTTGGTTTATTTCTGTTTTTGTTTTCTTTTTCGGCAGGTTTCGGAACAGTATATTTTTCTGAGTTGATGGGAAAATCTTTCACAAACGAATATCGTGGCAAAACTATGGCATATCGCCAATTTTTTGCAGGTATCAGTGCTATTCTTGTAGGAGGCATAAGTGCATGGGCCTTAGTATATTTCGACAAACCTATTTCTTTTGTAATACTGTTTATTGTTAGTGCTTTTGTTATGAGTTTGGGCTATCTATCGGTAATTTTGGTAAAAGAATTTCCTAAAGAAGAAATTACAAAAAGAGAAAACAGCTTTGGCAAATTCTTAAAAAATGCAGGAAAAATACTTAAAAAAGATAAACTGTTAAAATATCAAATTTACACAAGATTATTATCTTACACATACCTTTTTATTTTCCCATTTGTGGGAATAAAAGCAATAAAAGATTTAAACTTAACCGAAGCTTATGCAGGTTTATTCGCTTTTTTATTAATAGGCGGTTCAATGCTTAGCAATATTATTTGGGGCAAATTATCAGGACTTGGCAAAAACAGTTTAATAGTTAAAATATCGTTTGCTTTAATGATTATTTCTATGATAATGATTACTTTATCGAGTAATTTAATAATGTATTCTGCAATTTTTGTTGTTGCAGGTGCTGCCGTTGATGGTTTTAAACTTTCGTTTATGAACCTAATTTTTTTAATATCCCCACAAGAGAAACGCCCTGTTTACATTGCTATTCAAAATAATATTACCTCAATAGGAATGTTTTTTGCAATTCCGGGCGGAGCAGTTTTAAATTCTATTGGATATAATTACCTTGCATTTGGTATTACAGCTCTTTTGTTAATAGGATTTTTATTAAGTTTTAAACTAAAAGGATAAATTAAGGGGAGTTTTAAAAACTAATTTTTCAACAAGAAAATAATTATTAGAAGTCCCCTTAATATTTTATCTTTGCATAAATAATAAACACGTATGTTTTATAGAGAAAAAGTTGTTTGGATAATTGGTGCTTCTTCAGGAATTGGGAAAGCACTTGCCATTGAATTCTCTAAGCATAAAGCAAAATTGATACTATCCTCGCGAAACGAACAAGAGCTTTTAAAAATAAAAACCCAGTGCGAAAAAAATGGTGCCGAATGTATGGTTTTACCTTTAGATTTGCTCAAAATAGATAGCTTTAAAAACAAAACAGAACAAGCTATTTCTCATTATAATATTATTGATTTATTAATAATAAATAGTGGTATTTCTCAGCGTTCTTTTATAAAAGATACAGCTTTAGATATTGACAGAAAAATAATGGAAATTGATTATTTTGGCAATATAGCAATGGCAAAAACAGTATTGCCATATATGATTAAACAGCAATATGGTCATATTGTAACAATGAGTTCTCCTGTCGGATATTTTGGTTTTCCGCTGCGTTCGGCATATTCGGCAGCAAAACACGCTTTACACGGATTTTACGAAACTCTACGAATTGAACATCAACAAGATAACATAAAAGTTTCTATTGTAACACCAGGCAGAGTTAACACAAATATTTCGATAAATGCTATCACGCAAAGTGGCAAAAAACATGGCAAAATGGATGACGGACAAGCAAATGCAATGTCGTCGGAAAAATTTGCAAAAAAAATGATTAAAGCTTTAGCAAAAGATAAAAAAGAGATTTTGATAGGTGGGAAAGAATTAATAATGATTTATTTAAAACGCTTTTTCCCATTTATTTTTAATAATATTGTAAGAAAAATTAAACCAACCTAATAAAATGACAAAGTTAATAAGTGGAATACAGCAAATTGGTATTGGAGTTTCAGATGTTTATGAAGCATGGGCTTGGTACAGAAAGAATTTTGGTTTTGATGTAGCAATGTTTGACGAGGCGGCAGAAGCAAATTTAATGTTGCCATATACCGACAATAAACCACAAAAACGTCATGCTATTTTAGCACTGAATTTAAAAGGTGGAGGAGGTTTTGAAATTTGGCAATATAAAAGCCGAACACCTCAAGCTGCAAATTTTGAAATCCAACTTGGTGATATAGGAATTTTTATAACAAAAATAAAAGCCGATAATATTGCTAATGCTTTTAATAAATTGAAAGAAAATGGAGTAGATTTTGTTTCAGAACTTATTAAATCTCCCGAAGGAAAACAACATTTTTATGTAAAAGATCCTTACGGTAATATTTTTGAAATAGAAGAAGATAATCGTTGGAATTTAAACCAAACTAAAATATTTGGTGGAAATTATGGTGCTGTTATAGGTGTTACAGATATTGATAAAGCAAAAGAATTTTATTCTAAAATTTTAGGATACGATACTGTAGTGTTTGATAAAACCGAAGTGTTTGAAGATTTTGCAGGTATTGCAGGAGGAAAAAATAAAATTCGCAGAGTATTGTTAGACCACAGCGAAAAAAGAAAAGGAGCTTTTAGCGAATTACTTGGGGCAAGCAGAATGGAACTTGTTTCGGTTCAAGATAGAGAGCCTAAGAAAATTTATGAAAATAGGCTTTGGGGCGATTTAGGATATATACATTTGTGTTTTGATATTATTGGAATGGCCGATTTGAAAAAAGAATGCGAAGAATTTGGACAGCCATTTACGGTAGACTCTGCAAATTCATTCGATATGGGCGAAGCAGCAGGTCATTTTACATATATAGAAGACCCCGATGGCACGTTAATAGAATTTGTTGAAACTCACAAAATACCTATTCTTAAAAAATTAAATTGGTATCTCGATTTAAGAAAAAGAGAAATATCGAAACCATTACCAAAATGGTTATTTAAGCTTATTAATCTTACTCGAACTAGGGATTAGATAATTGTACATCCCTAAATAGTGTCTGTCTATAAAGTCCGATTTCTACGCTACGCTTATAAATTTAAACGAATCCTTATATTCGCAGGTTTAGTTTTAAAATATTAATAGTCAGGGCTTCACTATTTAAATTAAAGTGAAACTGATTAATGTTTAATAACTTATAAACTAACAAAGTGAAACCCTGACTTGCGGATTTTAGGGAATACAAAAGAAGAAAAAGTAGAAAACCCAAAAAGCTATGTGGTTTGAATATATATTAACTGAATATTTTCACAATAAAAACACACGAGTTTCCCCCATCATTTTAGTATCAATTATTTTTTTAGTAACAAATATTATATTTGTACGTCTATCAATAAGAAAATAACGATTAAACAAATGATGTATTTAAACAAAA
>Ga0256827_10002785_pt1 | contig 11192 bp, 10 predicted proteins | sample CV84metaG_FD_185977 | JGI IMG/M metagenome (GOLD analysis project Ga0256827, IMG submission 185977) | Hydrothermal vent microbial communities from East Pacific Rise, Pacific Ocean - CV84 | ecosystem: Environmental > Aquatic > Marine > Hydrothermal vents | place: Pacific Ocean: East Pacific Rise...
CTCATTATGAAAAGGACAAAGTCCTATTTGATTGACACCACGCTTCTTCAACTGCACAAATTCACCAACTACCTCCTCTACTCGAGAAGCTTCTAATACTTGTTGGACGGTTTGCTTTGGGATCATGGGGAAAGTTGTGAGTTCTGAGTTGTAAGTTCTGAGTTCTGAGTTGTAGTTTTACGATTATTAATGGGCAAAGATATTAAAATTGGGGGTTGGAATGGATATTTATTGCTTGCTTTGTTCACAATGTATTTTCTCGCAAAGTCGCAAAGCCGCTATGGGCGATTGCTCGCTTTGCTCGCAATGGACTATCGGCTAATTTCTGTGAATTAAACGAATGACGCGAATAATTTTAAGTAATTCTTAATTATTAATTCTTAATTTCTAATTCCTCATTTATTTACTCCTTCGGTTTTTTATTCACTAGAAACACCCCAAACAAAATAAGAACAATCCATAGTAAATGAATAGGTTTTATTACTTCTCCATCAAAAACGCCAATTATTGTTGCTACTATTGGAATTAAATAAGTTACTGAAGCAGTAAATAATACGCCTGAGATTTTAACAAGATAATTGAATATTACAATAGCTATTGCTGAACCAATCACACCCAAAATAGCAGGATAAATTAGAGCTATTAGTGCCCCAGCTTGTTGAATTGTATTAGTAAATTCTGTACCAATAAATAGATAAACTAAAACGGGAAAGAAAACTATAGAATAACTAATAATTGCAATTGCAAAAGGCTGAACATTCTTCAGATTATGCTTTACAATATTAAGATTAAAGGCATAAAAAACTGTCGCAAGTACAACATAGGCAGAATATTGAAGATTAAAATCAATATGACCATCATTCTTAGAAATAATAATCATAATAGCACCAACAAAACCAAGAATAATACCCACAAAATTAAACCAGTGAGTCTTAAGTTTATAAACCAAAAGTCCAACTATTAACGCAAATAAAGGAGTTGTTGAATTTAAAATTCCTGCAAGAGAACTATCAATACCTGTTTGAGCTTTCGCAAAAAGAAAGGCGGGAATAGTATTTCCAATTAAGCCAACTATCAATAACCAAAACCAATCTTTCTTACTCAAGCCTTTCATTCTTGAGAATGCAAAAGGCAATAATACCAATCCAGCAAAGCTTATTCTCAAAGCCCCCAACTCTGCATTTGAGTAAAAATCCAGAGTTCTTTTCATCAAAATAAAGGAACTACCCCATATTAAAACTAATGTAAGAAGTAGAATCCACTGTATATATTTCTGAATAAATATTTTCAAAGCTTGTTAATTTGTGAAGGGCAAAACTATGAAATTTAACAATGCAATATTCTGCTACTCTAACATTCTTTAACACCTAACCTACTTCTATAATTACTACTTTTGAAAATTGAAATTTTAAAACTCGAAATAGTGAAGAACAATGGTATTGAGCATTTAAGGAAACTTGCACATCGAGAAGGTGATAATGAAATACTAGAAGCAATTATTAAGCTTTGGGACAATATTGAACCTAAAGCAACTCATATTAATAAGATTAATTCATTTCAATATACTTTTAGAATACTTGATATCCTTAAAAATGAATTTAATGCATATTCTACAACTATTCTTTCAGCTGCTTTAAGCCTATATTACCAATTCTATGGCAATAAAAATCAACTTAATTCAATAAAAAATACTATTGATGCTGAAGTGGAGAGTATTGCTGCAGATTTTTTAGAGATAAAAAAGCTATCAACTTCAAATATAAGTTATCAGGCTGACAATTACAGAAGTTTACTCCTCAATGTTGGTGGGGATCTACGCTCAGTGTTGATAAGTATGGCTGAGAATATTTTCAACCTTAGATACTATAATCAAATAAATAATCAGATTAAAAAACAGTCAACTCTGGACTTAGCGAAATATGTTTATATTCCTCTTGCTCACCGACTTGGCTTTTACAAATTAAAAGCAGGAATGGAAGATTTAGTCCTTTCGTATGAAAAACCAGAGGAATATCTTTCAATAAAAAACAAGCTGAAAGAATCTGAAGAAGAACGACTAAGGATTATTTCTGAGTTTATTGAACCAATAAGCAAAGAACTGAAAGAGCACGGTCTTAAGTTCAAAATTAAAGGCCGTACAAAGAGTATATTCTCCATTTATACTAAAATGCAGAAGCAGAATATTCCTTTTGAGAAAGTATTTGATCTTTGGGCAACAAGAATTATTATTGATAGTGAAATTAAAAACGAAAAAGCTGATTGTTGGCATACATTTTCTGTGGTAACTAACCTCTATAATCCAAGCCTTTCTCGTATGCGTGACTGGATAAGTGTGCCTCGTGAGAATGGTTACGAATCATTACATATTACTGTAGAAACTCCAGACAAAAGATGGGTGGAAGTTCAGATACGAACCAACCGAATGGACGATGAAGCAGAAAATGGAATGGCATCGCATTGGAGATATAAGAGTGGTAATAAGGGGGAATCTTATTCCATAGATTTCTGGCTTGCTCAAGTACGAAAAGCCCTTGAGAAGGAAGATGGCTTACTCGGCAAAAAAGAGTTTAAAGCAGGGAAATTCTCCACAGAATTATTTGCGTTTACTCCAAATGGAGATCTTAAGAAATTAAATATTGGAGCTACTGTTCTTGATTTTGCTTTTGCAATTCATACCGAACTTGGGATGAAATGTACTGGTGCCATTGTAAATGGTAAAAATACAGGTATCAGACATAATCTTAAAAATGGTGATCAGGTTGAAATACTTACTTCCAAAAATCAAAAACCTAGTCTCGATTGGCTCAATATAGTTACTTCCACAAGAGCTAAAAATAGAATTAAAAAAGCCTTTGATGAAAAGGGGAAGTTGGAAGCTCAGCTTGGTAAAGATATCCTCCTAAGAAGACTTAAAAACTGGAAAGTTGACTATAATCAAGACCTGTTGGAGACTCTTGCTTCCGAGTTTAATTATAAGGCTATCAACAATATGTATCAGGATATCTACTTTGAAAAGTTGAATATCCTAGACATAAAAAAACTACTTACCGATAGCAATAATTCTAAAAATGAGGAAGAAGAAGTTCCTCAATTAACTTTTGAAGAAGAACAAGAGCAGTTTGACTATTCAAGTGAAGATGATAATAGTGATATTCTAATTATTGATCAATTGGATAATGTAAATTACAATCTTGCAAAGTGCTGTCATCCAATACCCGGCGATGAAATTTTCGGGTTTGTAACTGTCTCGAAAGGGATTACTATTCACAGAAAAAACTGTCCTAATGCCAAAGATTTAAAGAAAAGATACCCCTATAGAATTATTCCTTCTCTGTGGAAACAAAAGGAAAGTAAACACAACTTTAAAGCAGAGATTTTTATTAAAGGAATAGACCAAACTGGATTTATTGCAGAACTTAGCAATATGATAAACAATAAATTGGGGATCTCAATACTAAATATTAATTTCAATAGTAATGGAGCTGAATTTCAGGGTAAAATTATAGTTAAGGTTTATAATCTTGAAGAACTTAGGATATTGATTCAGGAGTTGGGGAGTATTAAAAGTATTATTGAGGTTTACCGTGCTGGGTAATGTGGCTATTATAAAAAACAAAGATAATGAAAAACATTTTAAGGTTTGTGCTATTGGTTATTTCTCTTTTAACTTTTGAGAAGAAGAGGTGGAAGCCTTTAAATTGTTGATAGGAATGAAAAAAGTGATAATGAATTTTTGTGTATTTTTGCAATAAGTAATTTCAAGAAAGAAAAGATAGTAATACTTGCAAAAAAAGCATTGTTACCATATAAAACAAAACATTATGAGCAATCAAAACATAATAACAGCTCCAATTAGTGAAGATAAACTAGAATACGTAAAAGCATTTCTAAAAGCACTAAAAATACAGTTTAATATTTCTGATGCTACAACATATAATGATGACTTTGTAAAAATGATTCAAAAAGGCGATGAAGATATTAAGAATGATAAAGGAGAAACACTTGATAATATTGATAACTTATGGAAATAATACTATTAAGTGAAGCAATAAAGCATAAAAAATATTGGAAGAAATCGGGAAACATAAAAGTTCAGAATAAAATCACAAATCTTATCAAAGCCATATTAAATACGCCATACGAAGGCATCGGAAATCCAGAAGCTTTAAAATATGAGCTTACTGGAAAATGGTCTCGAAGAATAGACAAAGAACATAGACTAGTTTATGCTATTATAGATGATAAACTTTATATCTATTCACTTAAAGGTCATTATTAAACATCTTGAAGATAGAAACTCCAACTATTTTTGACCATTAAGCCATATTTTCACTTCACTAACGTAAAACGGTCATTCCTGACCGTTTTATTATATTGAAATCGCTCAGGAATGAGCAATTTACACTCAAAGAAATCTGCAAGCATCCGCTATATCCGTGTCATCCGTGTTCCCAAAATCTTCTAAAAAAACTTCCTAAAACACCTCTTTCTCTTATGCTGTATGTGTTCGTAGTTTTTCCAGTTTTTAATAGCTCGGTCGTTGGTTTCGAAAATACCTGTGGTTTCAATGTATTTCAGTCCTTTTTCAGCCATAGCATTTTGCAGCTCTGCTTGGAGAATTACTGCTGCTCCTGTGGAATGATATTCTTTCAATACTGCTGTAAGCATTTGGTCAACGGTATCAACACCATTACCTTTGAGAGCTTTCATAATATGCACTATCCCCAATGGAAACAATTTACCCTTAGCTTTCTGCATTGCTTCAGAAAGGCTTGGCATTCCCAAGATAAACCCAATGATTTTACCATCTTTCTCCACCATTTTAATAAACTTAGGATTAAGAATTTGAAGGTATTTACCAGCGTAGAAATCAGCTAATTTGCTATCGAATTTGGACACAAAAGGTAGCACATCAAACGAACCATTAAGTATATCAAATACTTCATGAATATATGGTTTAAGTTCGTCAGTATTGCTAAAGTGCTTTACTGTAATTCCATAGCGTTTTTTGATAAGCTCTGCACCTCTAGAAGCTTTTGCTGTTGCCCTCTCTCCTACTGTTAATCTAAATTCTACCCAATCAATTTCTTTTTCATAATTCTGAGATTCTACCAATTTCTGGTAGTATGGCATATGGTATTCACTAGCTATGGAAGGTAAAAATTCAAATCCTTCTATCAGAAGACCTTGATGATCAAGATTATTAAATCCCAAAGGGCCATAAACACCTATCATTCCTTTGCTTTTAATCCACTCTTCAGCAGTTTGCAATAAAAGAGCAGCTACTTCCCCACTATCAACACACTCAAAACGAGTAAATCTACCCATTTTCTCATCACGCTCTTGATTATATTTGTGATTAATAATTGCTCCTATTCTACCAAGCACCTTAGAATCTTTAAGAACAATCCAAAATTTAGCATCACAGAATTCAAAAGAAGGATTAGTATCAGCACTTAATGCTTTAATCTCATCATCTTTGATAGGCGGGACCCACATTTTCTCATTTTTATATAGGCCAAATGGAAAATCAACAAACTTTTTTACATCTGACTTCTCAACAACTTCTCTTATCTCAATACTCATAGGTAGTGTTTTATTATTTAGAGGGCAAAAATATTAAATATAGTTACGTGAATAACAAATATAAGTTAGAAGTTAGAAGTTCTGAGTTGTGAGTTCTGAGTTGTAATCAAATAAGCAAATCACCAATTTAACCCGAGTAATCGAGAATAAGCAATCTTTAATAATTCTCTCTCATTACCTTCAAGAAATCAGGATGCAGTTTCTTATTAAAAGCAAGAATCTCTTTTCCAAAAATATGATTATTGCCACCAGAGAAATCTGTAACTGTTCCTCCTGCTCTTTCTACTATAAAACTACCTGCTGCCACATCCCAAGGGCGAAGACCATACTCAAAGAATCCATCCATTCTACCACAGGCTACATAAGCCAAATCAATGGCTGCAGAGCCCAAACGGCGAACTCCACGAGTATTCTTCAAGCAGTATGTAAATACATTCATATAATCATCGAGCCTTGAATAATCGTAATATGGAAAACCTGTTGCCAAAAGTGAATCATTCAAAGTATTAGTACTAGAAACATCAATTGGCTGAAAATTTAAAAATGCAGGACTATGCTCGTAAGCATAGAAAACTTCATCTAAATTTGGCTCATAAATTACACCAACTACTATCTCATCATCTTGCTTTAAAGCAATAGAAATACAGAATGGTGATAGTCCGTGAATAAAATTAGTAGTTCCATCAAGTGGGTCAACTATCCAATTATATGTATCTGATTTTTTATCAGTTGTTCCCTCTTCGGTAATAAATCCTGCCGGTGGAAAGATCTTAGACAGTCCTTCAACAAGGTATTTCTCAGCTGTTTTATCCACATAAGTTACATAATCGTGTTCGCCTTTTATTTCTATATCTTTAGCTGAAACTTTATCTTTTTCCTCTAGTAAAAACTCCCCTACTTGTCGGGTTAGCTCCACTACATTTAAACATATTTCGTCGAAATTTCCCATATATTGAATGTTGAATTGTTAAATTATTAAAATGTTGAATTATTATACTAAAAACCCATCTTCATAAAACTCATCTTTAAGTTCTACTTCTTCTATTTTATTTACAAGAGCTTCAGTATATTTAGTATAAACTTTAATATAATTATCTGTCCAGCCAGAAATTAGCTTCTCTCCATCAGCTGTTTCAATAATATTTCCTTCGTAGAGTACCGAGCATTTTCTACCAATATTTTCACGATAAAACACATTCTTCTTTCTATCAGAAAGTAGATGCAATGCTTGGCTGCGCTTCTTTTTATCAGCAGGACTTACCACATTCTTAAAACTTAATGCACGAGTATTTTCTCTTTGAGAATAGGTAAAAACATGAACATAGGAAATTGGCAAATCGGCAATAAATTGTTTTGTTTCGGCAAAGTTTTCCTCTGTTTCAGTAGGGAAACCAACTATTAAATCGGCAGCAATACAAGCATCAGGTAAAACTGACTTAATCTTGTTTACTCTATCTGCATAAAGAACCGTATCATAAAAACGCTTCATATCTTTGAGAGTAGCATCAGATCCACTTTGCAATGGCAAATGAAAATGAGGAAGAAAAACATCTGATTTGGCAACTAATTCTATAATTTCATCAGTAAGTAACTCAGGCTCTACCGAAGAAATTCGTATTCTCTCAATACCTTCAATTTTCTCCAATTTCACCAATAAATCGTAGAAGTTTTCATTAGTTCCTTTGCCAAAATCACCAATATTTACTCCTGTAAGAATAATTTCTTTTACATCAGTTTTACCAATTTCAGCAGCTTTGGCAATGGTATTTTCCACATTAGCAGAGCGAGAACGCCCCCGAGCCATCGGAATGGAACAATAAGTACAAAAGTGATCGCAGCCATCTTGAACCTTTAGAAAACTACGTGTTCTATCACCAAAAGAATATGATGGAAAAAATCTTTTTATCTTATTGATATTGGAAACGTGAACTTCGGTAGCTCTTTCTGACTCAGGATTTTGAATATATTCAACAATATTGAATTTATCATCGTTTCCTAAAACTAAATCCACCGCTTCTAAGTCTGAAAGCTTATCAGGATTAAGCTGCGGAAAGCAACCCATTACAGTAACTTTTGCGTTAGGGTTTCTCTTTTTGGCTTGCTTTGCTGCTGTTTTAGTTTTCTTTTCTGCAAGTTGAGTTACTGAACAAGAGTTTATAACATAATAATCAGCTTCTTCTTTGAAGTCAACAATTTGGTATTCGCTCTGTGGAAACATCTTGCTAATGGCAGAGGTTTCTGAGTAGTTTAGCTTGCAGCCTAGGGTATGGAATGCTATCTTCTTCAATAATTAATTAGTTTTACGGCTATAAAAAACATCAATCTCATTCCCGATGAAATAATCGGGACAGGCTGTTGAACTCAAATTATCAAACAGTCATCCCGATATATCGGGACTCCCTAATATTAACACTTCGTCTGCCTCGACCTTGATGTTTTTTATACACCTCTTATTTTATGTAAAAAAGTCTATATGCCTATTTTTGAATGCTGCAAAGATATGGGAAGAAGTTTGAATTATTATAGATTTTTTTATTATCAATTATTTTAAAACAAACTATTTCACCAATCTTTATATCAAATGTTTATAATAATAATATACTTTTATATATCAATGTTTTGTCATAGTTTTTGCTCAAAAAAAGCAAAAACATATGCCAAAACTACTTTATATATACTATTAATAGCCACGGGTTGAAACCCATGGCTATTAATTATTGACACTTTCAGCGTCAAAATATTATTTAACTATATAAACCTTGATAAAAAATCTTAGCAAGTTTGATGTAAATATTCATACTCTTTCCCATTCCAATATATTTGTCCTCCACCAACTTCTGATTTCTGTATTTAAACTACAAATTACCTTTCCCTATTTGAAAAAATAGGCATTTCTACTCCCGTACCTATCAATATACTATCGGAAATTCTGTAATAATTTAGGATAAATATTAAGCCCATATAGATGCCATTATTTATCATAAAACCTGCACCTAGACCATAGCCAAATTTAGTATAATTTATGTCATCATGGCATTCGATTTTTTCTTTAATAAAATTGACCCCAATTTCTCCAGAGACTAATATTGCAAAAGATTTAGTGCTAATAATAAAATAATTTGCTTTAATATCCATCTTTATATCACCTAATTTTCTACTACAACTATACATAGTTGAATTGTCTTCTCCAATATAATTAGTACTTCTCATAAAAGCGTAACCAACTTTTAAAGAAGCAAATAATTTAGGACTTAAAAAATGCATTACAGATATAAACGGAATATTAGCATTTCTCATTAATAGATTATCCGAGTTTGATTTCCAAGAAAATGCATTAGAAAACTTTTCGTAACCTAAATAACCATCAAACCCTATAGCTAAACTTTGAAAGGATTTAAAACTACCATTACTATCTTGTGCTTTTAATGATTGAACTAGAAGAACAATTATGATTAATAATACATATTTTTTATTTGCATTCATTTATTGTAAATCACTATTATACGATAAAAATTCATAAAGAATCAGAACCTTGCGGCTTAGCGAGAGCAGATAGAACCCTAATAAACCATAAACTTCCCTACCAAAACTCTTTCTTTAGAACTGACCTTGATAAAATACATTCCACTTTGAAGGTTCAAAGATAAATCAATATTTTTTGAGAATGCTTCAATTTGTTTTTTAAATACAGTCTGTCCATTCAAGCTAAGAATACTAATCTGAGCATTAGACTTTATTGCTTTATCAAATTGAATTGAGAATTGACCATTAGATGGATTAGGAACTATTTTAAGAGTATTCTTATTTATTGATTCTATATTTGATATTGCATTTGGGCTAGTTGTAAGTATATTAGAATGAGTCCATTGATGATCTCCATCATCCACTACCCAATCATAATCGGCAAACTTCTTTCCTTCTCCATACCACGGATTCATATAATAAATTGTATTTCCACTTTTGCCATAACCAACCACAAAATGACCTCCACCAGTAGTCCAACCCCAACGAATAACAAAAGGGCGTCCGTGTGAGAGCTCAAAATCTATTGTTTCCTTTGTTAAATAACTTGAGACTCCGTAATTTGTTACTCCAGAGAAAAACAAAAGAATATCTTTTATGCTTCCTGGGTATCCATAATTATAATTCCAATAATTACAACCATATAATGGGCTATTACAACAATCAACACTACCGAAGTTATGCCAAGTAGCTGTTGTTCGGGTATATTCCGCTATTTCACATTGGTCTGTAGTATCGCCATAGTAATCAACAATACATTTGGAGACTCCTGCCCAGCACCATTCTGTTTGCTCCTGCTCAACTTCTCCCACTGTAAGAATCTGAGCAAAAGAAATATTTACAGCAATGAAAACCAAAACAAATATTAAATATATCTTTCTCATTATCTTTTATTTAGAAGTTCAATTAAATCGCTTGGACTATACGTTTTTTGTAATTCTAAATTTCTAGAATTAATGAACATCTTTGCTGATATAAGTGGCAAATACTCTTCCTTTTCTCCATTTCTTACAATCAAGAAATCACTAGTAATTGCTGTTAGTCTTAGAACTCCTGATACATTCTTATCTGTATTTTCATTCATCGTTTTTTGAATATCCCTAGCCAAAACACTTGCCCCAAAATCAGCAATTTTAAACTCATTCTCCAAGTTTTGGACATTGAGCAAAGCTCTATATTCTCCATTAACAATTATTGGTACTCGCCAAACTTTATTAGAATTATCCTTGGCTTCAGAATACCAAATGAACTCAAGGGGATTTCCAATCTCTGCCAATTTAAACTCTTCTCTATTATTAAAGCCAAAGGATATTTCGTCATTGGTTGGTATTTTCTCTAAAACTGATTGAAGATTTCTTTTAGCAAATATTTTCACATCACTTATGGCATTCTGCCCCATCGAAACTTGATTAAAGATTAAAAGAATTGCACCTATTAGGAGATTTTTTATTGAGTTCATATATTCTGATTGATTAATTATTTACAAGGCGAAGATAATAAATTATCACAATAGCATTTTTGCCATTTTATCTTATCAATGAGATATTCTTAGATGTTTTTATCTTGTCAATGAGATATTCTTAGGTATTTTTATCTTGTCAATAAGAAATTTTAGTATATTTGCAGTATGGAAAAGCAAATAATACTACAAAGCAAAGATAATATAAAAAATATTATTATTCAGAATCAACAAAGGCTCAAAGAGTTAACCATAATAAGTCGTTCCATAGAAATAGAAGAGAATGGTAACTATATATTTGTGGGTCTGCGTCGTGTGGGAAAAACATATTTACTATACCAAATTATTAAAGAAAACGTAAATAATATTGAAGATGTTCTTTTCATAAACTTTGAAGATGAGAGATTAATTGGCTATGGTTATCAAGATTTAAACTTGCTTTTGGAGGCTTATTCCGAACTTTACAAAAAAAAGCCAATCTTATTTCTTGATGAAATTCAAAATATTGAGAATTGGGAAAAATTTGTAAGACGACTATGCGACAATGACTATAAAGTATTTGTAAGTGGTAGCAATGCAAAAATGTTGAGTTCCGATATTTCCACTACTCTAGGAGGCAGGTTAT
>Ga0256827_10002786_pt1 | contig 11183 bp, 13 predicted proteins | sample CV84metaG_FD_185977 | JGI IMG/M metagenome (GOLD analysis project Ga0256827, IMG submission 185977) | Hydrothermal vent microbial communities from East Pacific Rise, Pacific Ocean - CV84 | ecosystem: Environmental > Aquatic > Marine > Hydrothermal vents | place: Pacific Ocean: East Pacific Rise...
AAACAGCATATAGACTGTTTTCAAGATGTCAGTGGTGAAACGATGGCAGGACTTACAGAATTTGCTCAAGAAGTTGCAACAAAAACAGGTATCGATAAAACCGGATACAGACTGGTTACCAACAACGGTTCAGACGGAGGTCAAGAAGTCGCCCACCTCCACTTCCACATGCTCGGCGGAGGAAAACTAGTCTGGGATCACCACCACGAAGACCCACATAAGAGTTTATAAAACTTCTAGGGTGTCTTTATTAACGCACCCTAAGCATCGATCTCTTGAAGTTTAACTTCATACTCAGCCACAATCTCTTCATCCAACTCAGAAGCGATCTCCAACCGTTCAAACAAAGCATCGATCTCTTGTTGCACAAGCCCTACTTCTTTCGAGTGCTCCATGATGGCATCATTATCACCACTGGTACTTGCCTTCTCTAAAACCTCATTTTTTACTGCCATTTCAGCTTCAAGTTTCTCTATTTTCTCTTCACATTCAGCGATCTCTTTTGTATACTGTTTACGCTTTTCATTACGTTCTTTAGTCACAGCTTTACGAAGTTTTTTACGCTCTTTATAATCGATCTTCGGCTTCTTCTTTTTGGGCTTGCTATCCTCTTCCTCTTCCCAGCCTATCTTCTCTAAGAAATCCGCATACGTTCCATCAAAGTACTCTGCCCCACCCTTATGGAAGATGATGAGTGCATCTGCAAGTCTGTGTAACAACATCTCCGAGTGGGTAACCATAATGAGTGACCCCTCAAATGCATCTATAGCATCTGCCAGTGCATCTATTGACTGCATATCAAGGTGGTTGGTAGGCTCATCGAGGAAGAGTAAATTTGCAGGTGTGGCGATAATCTTCCCTAACATTACCCTACTTCGCTCCCCACCGGAGAGAACCTCTATCTTCTTATCACCAAGCTCACCAGAAAACATCATACGCCCCGCGATATTACGTGCCTGAGGAATACCTACTTCTTTAGACATAGAAGCTATCTCTTCTACGATGGTCACCTTCGTGTTAAGTCTTTCAATGTTCGTCTGACCAAAGTGTGCAAATACCGTAGAGGGATGAAACTCTATGCTACCTTGTTGCTCTTTCATCTCTCCGGCTATATAGTTAAGAAGCGTAGATTTACCTTTACCATTTTTACCGATAATAGCGATACGTTTACCCTTTTCCATAGCAAAAGTGATATTTTGAAAAAGTGGCTCCTCTGGGTTATATCCAAAGCCAAGCTCATTGGCACGGAAAAGTATCTTTGCGGGCGTATCTTTGTAGTTAAAGTTAAAAGAGAGATTGGTATCTGTTTTTAAGTCATCCATTTCTTCCATCTTATCTAACTCTTTTTGTTTAGACTGTGCAAGTGCAGCGGTACTTGCTCTAGCCTTATTACGTGCCACAAACTCTTCTAGCTCTTTACGCTTTTTATCTTGGTTGGCTTTGGTCTTCTCATAGGTTTCGTCTGCCAGTTCTAACGTACCGTAGTACTTATAGCTATCCCCACTTACAATGTGTAACCCTTTACGCTGTACACCCATTGTATGTGTCGTCACCGAGTCCATAAAGTCTCTATCATGCGTGATGAGTATCACTTCACCATCAAATTCACGTATAAATCCTCTTAACCATCTAAGAGAGATAATATCTAGGTAGTTGGTAGGCTCATCCAGTAGTAACATATTTGGCTCAGTTGCAAGCAGTTTTACCAAGTTGATACGTATCTGGTACCCACCAGAAAAACTCAAAGGGTCTTTATCTAAATCAGACTCAGAAAATCCAAGCCCAAAAAGAAGTTTCTCTATCTTATAAAAGTTCCACTGCTCATCTTCTGGCAGTACCAAGGCGCACTCTTCACGTACCGTAGGCTCAGTAAAGACCAAATGCTGTTTAAGTGTCCCTATACGGTAATTTTTAGGAATACTGATAGAACCGCTATCGTATGCTTCCTCGCCCAATATCATCTTAAAAAGTGTCGATTTCCCAGAACCATTTCGTCCGACAAATCCTATTTTCTGCTGGGATTGCATTTTAAAATTCACATCATTAAAAAGGGTCTGTCCCCCAAAACTTTTTGAGAGGTTCGTAAGTTGTATCATTATTTGTCCATGTAGGAAGATTTTTGAGAGAATTATAGCGAAAAAATATTCACTTTCAAAAAAGCTTATTTTAGCCTATGAAGCCCATATCTTTTACTGTAAAACTTTTCAGATTCGGGAAGATCGTATCTAATTCACTCTCTGTAGCACCAAACCATTTTACGATCGTAGCCAGATAGCTCTCCATCGCCGTAGTAGGGATCATACGGTCGATCCATGCATCCGGAGAATTTGGGATGAGTTGCGGCATTGTACCATAAATGTTCCCACCCTTGACTGCACCACCCATCACAAAGGCATGAGCACCCCAGCCATGATCCGTACCGGCACCGTTGGGACTGAGTGAACGACCAAAATCTGAGATTGTAAAAGTTGTTACACTATCAGCGATACCCATCTTCTCCAAGGCATCTTGAAAAGCACCCAGTGACTCACTCAGATACCCTGCCTGATGTTCATTGTCACTGTCATGCGTATCCCAGCCGTGATGGTTCACAAAAAAGATCTGCCGCTTTCTCTCTCCGGGGAAGTTTTCTTTCACAGAGAGTATCTTTGCAACGATCTCCAACTGTTTACCCAAAGACTTGCCGGTCTCATGTACACCTGTATTAAAACCATCAAATTCCTGAACACCTTCAAAAAGTGCCCCGCCTAAAGTCTCCTGTTGCTTAAGTTTTTCTACCCTTCGTTTCGCAAAGGCTGCCAACAATTTATTGCCGTCACTCTGCTTGGCTTCATACATATCCTGATAAACATTTCCAACGTCTCCTCCACCTGACTCCGGACCAAAACCGTAGTATCGCATTGTATCAGGTGAGATATAGGCATCATCAAATGCCATTGCTTCGGCTTTACCGCCAAGCTGCATAAGATTATTCCCTGCTACAGTCACGTTGAAATAAGGGTTAGGTGCAGCATAAAAAGTATCTCCCAGTCGTGCAGCCCATCCGTTTCTGAGTGCCTCCCTGGCACTACCGAGCATCCAAAGATCACGTTGGGTATTGTGTGCAAAGAGCTGGCTTGGCAGGATCGCAGATCCCTCTTCTATCTCTTTGAGTGTTGTCGGTTTGACCAAGGTACCGACATTGGCAATAACAGCCAGCTTTTGATCTTCAAAAAGTTTCTGCATATTTGCCATATTAGCACGCAAACCATAGGTATCCGTAATAGGTAACAAACTCTCTTTCGGTAGAGCTAATTCCTGTCTCACAGCTTTATACCCATTGTAGGCATCCTTTTGTAGAGGTGCAACCATGTTAAAGACATCAGCTCCACCTTCTAAAAGTACACAGACGATCGCCTTGTACTCACCATCTGTCTGTGCCGCTTCAAGTTGGGATAGAGAACCCAGCATTGCTATGAGCGGAGAAGCACTTACAGCACCTGTAATAGAGTGTTTTAAAAAATCTCTTCTGTCCAATTGTTTTTTCATCACCTACTCCTTATCTCTGCAGTGCATAATCAGGTGAAATCATCACCAGACCGATCGTGTAGCGTGCCAGCTTCTCATCTGTCATATCCGTGTCGGCAGCATGTGTCTGCATATACTTTTTGATGGCATCTCTGCTGCCTGCACTGAGGTTCCCTCCTGTCAAGAGCAGGTCCAGATGATCCAGCAGTGCATCGTACTTCTTCTCATGTATCAGTGCGATCTCTCTGTCCAACTGTAGCTCCGCGGTAATATCAAAGAGTCTATAGACAAATCCGTTCTTGTTGATCAAGCCCATCAAAAGATCATCGATCCCTCCTTTACCATAAAGCTCAAGTTCCGGTGCGGCAAGCCCCTGTTTTTTCAATGCATAAGGAGCATCCTGTGGTGTAAAGTAGTTAAACACGGTCAGTGCTTCAAGTGCTCCCTCCTGTTTGGTAAATCCTGTGCCGTTAAAGTTAAATGATCTGTACTTGTAAAGTGCGGTATCTCCCTGCTTGAGGATATGTTCCGCATTTTGTGCATGGAATGCCCTAAAAAGATGAGAAACAAACAGTAGTGGCTCTCTGAATTTCCCAAAAGTTTCAGGATGCTTCTTCGCTCCTTTAAGTGCCTCATCATCCAAAAGTATCGCTTTGATCACTGCTTTCATATCCCCTTTGATCCCCTTGCCGTTGTCATTGAAAGCAGCAGCCACTCTCTGCACATATGCAGGAGAAGGGTTACTGGTCACCAGTCTCTGTATCAACTGTTTGGAGATAAAAGGGGCTGTGTTGGGGTGCATGAAAAGCAGATGTAGTGCTCTGTTGATATCAGTTTTCGTATCTCCTCCGGCAGGGATCGACTCTTGGGCTAGCAGTATCTTCTTCTGCGAGCTGTCATGCTCCTCTTCGTAGGCGACCATTGGTGATGTTCTGGCATGATAGGAAGCAAAAGAGGCTTCACTCTCAAACTGCCCATTGTCATCACTCAGTCCGGTAAAGACCTTTGCCATCTGCTCGATATCATGCTGATCATAGGTCGGCATCGTTTTGCCGTTGCTAAGCTTTTTCGTTCCGTCAGGATGGAGCTGGTACAACCCTATGGTAAAGAGCTGCATCACTTCTCTGGCATAATTCTCGTCAGGGTGACTGCCCACAGCAGGATCTGCTTTGGCATTGCCCAGATAGCTCAGGTATCTTCCCATTGCAGGATGGTAGGTCACTTCACGAAGCAGTGTCTCGAAGTTGCCAAAAGCATGTTTGACCAGAAGGTCATAGTAGGAGACCCGTGCATCCGGGAAAGTAAGCAGCGGACCGTTTCTGGAGATCACCAGTATCTCACTGAGTGCGTAAGCCACACGCTGACGTAGCTGATCCTGTCCATTGACCGCAATATCCCACCAGGCATCACGCTGTAAGGAGAGCAACCCGTCACTGTACTTTTTCCAATCCTCTGGATGTGCTTGCAGGTCACCGATACCATGGACCCCTTTGGCATGTGTGTATGCCCATGTCATATGGTAGTTTGGATTCTGATCAAATTGCTCCTCTATCCATGTTTCATAATCATTCAGATCTACAAGGGCATCTGTCTCTTCTGCGGTAGCCCCAAATGTGGCACGAGATAAAAAGGAAGATGCTTCTTGGGGAGAGTGCACCACACTGTTCAGCACCGGACCTGTACTGTTTTGCTCTGCGGAGACAGCACTGCCACCTCCACACCCAAGTACCGATAAACCATAACCCATTACTATGAGATACCCCATCATCTTTCGTACCATAGCTTCCCTTTTCTTAGAATCGTACCATTATTGTATCTAAATTATTGGCATGGACAGTCACACTCAGGTAACGAAAATCTACTATACTTTCTTTACCAACAACAGACAAAACAGCGATAGTTTAAAAAGTATACTAAAGGGTTATAGATGAAATGGATTGCTGGCGTGTTGATCGCACTGGAGATGGGTGTGCTGTCTCACTATGATGCATCAGAATATAAAAATACCGATCTTAAAAGCAGTCAGATCAAAGCAATCAAACAGCCGTTTGTTCCTATAGATATCGTCAAGGCAAAGCTACAGTTCGAGGGCAGAAGTGCCATGATGCCTGTCGCACTCTTCTCGATCGATACAGAGATGCTCTCCTCCATGAAAAGAGGGGAGAGGCTTATGTTGAAAAATATTGACCAGCACTCCTATCAACTTGAAGTCAAAGAGAAACACTATTTCAAGAACAGTATCGCGATCCAGTTCCAGTGCCAGACCAATGGTAGTCCATGCAGTGCTGCTGTTACTATCGGTTCCACACATACCTATATGCTGCTGCACACTTCTCACGGGATTTATGAGATGGAAGCGAGAAATGATGTGGCATACTTCTACAAGAAGTAAAGCCATCTCTCTATATCACGTTACTTTTTATACAGTTTAAGATACTCGATAAACTGTTTGGCATTAGCGCCTCCAACTACCCTGTTGATCAGTTTTCCATCTTCACTCACTACATAAAACGTAGGTACAGCGAAGAAACTAAACCCTTCTGGCAGCATATCATTATCAATATCCAACATCACCGGTATAAAATGCTTAGAGAGAAAACTTGCAACTTTTTTTTGTGTGAAAACATCCTGCTTCATTCCATTACAAGTCGGTCAATCTTTTGCTGAATACATCATTATGATAGGTTTATGTACTTTTTTTGCTTGTTTTAATGCATGGTCATAGTCATGTAGCCATGTGCCGGCATAAAGAGATATACCGGTAAATAGGATGGCTAAACCCAAAAAAACTTTTTTCATCTTTTCTCCTTTATATTCTAATAGAATAGAAGTATACACTTTCTCATGTGCAATGACTGTGTACTGAGCACCCTATACTCTTTTTAGATATAATGGCAGCAATACAATCAAGGAAGACCCTATCAAAGCATTTGAAAAATTTAATTTACACCCCTCTATCATCAAAGCCCTCTCAGATCAAGGCTATGACCATGCCACTGCCATACAGAGTCGTGTCATCCCCGCAGCCATGAAAGGGATGGATGTCATCGGTGCCTCCAAGTCCGGTACAGGCAAAACTGCTGCATACATCCTACCCCTACTCAACAAGCTCAACAAAGTAGTCAAAACAGAGCACAAAGTACTGCGTGCGATGATCATCGTACCTACGATCGAACTGGCAGATCAGGTCTCACGCAATATCGTCGCACTCAGCAAACATATCGATATCATGACGGTCAAAGTGCAGGGCGGCTCACAAAAAAGTACACAGATCAGCAAACTCAAGCAAGGAGCAGATATCGTCGTCGCTACCCCCGGTAGGCTGCAGGATTTTATCACTAACAAGAAGATCAATCTGGAGTTTATAGAAACCGTCATACTGGATGAAGCAGATACGATGCTGGAGCTTGGCTTTCTGCCTGATATAAAAAATATACTCAAACAGTGCAAACGGCCCAGACAGACACTGATGTTCTCTGCAACCATCTCACAAAATATCAAAAAACTCGCCAAAGAGTTTCTCAAAGATCCTGCGATCGTAGAGGTAAGTGAGCGGCGTGATGTGGTGGATGCGATCAAACACCGAGCCTACAAGGTGGACAGAGCGCGCAAAGCAGAACTCACCGCACGGCTCATCCAAGACTCTGGAGCCAAGCAGGTGCTACTCTTTGCCACTACCAAGACCTCAGCAGATGCGATCTTTACCTATCTCAAGAGTCAGGAGATCTGGACAGCCGTGTTGCATGGTGACCTCAACAGAGGCACCAGAGCCAAAGCCCTTGCCCTGCTCAAAAGCGGCAAAACACAGGTTCTCGTCGCCACCGATATTGCTGCCAGAGGGATCGATATCCCCGAGCTGCCGTTGGTCATCAACTATGACTTCCCTGAAAGTACCGATGATTTCACGCACCGGGTCGGTCGCACAGGCAGAGCCCAGCACAAGGGTGCGGTGATCACGCTACTCACCATCAGAGACTACAACAAATTTTCCAAGATAGAGAAGCATCTCAAACTCAACATCAAGCGAGAGGTCTATCCAGGATTTGAGCTGACCGATACCCAACCCCGTCAGGCACAACCCCGCAAAAAGTCTCTTAGAGAGAAAAAAGGCTATATAGACAAAGATAAAAAACGACAACAAGCCTATGCCAAGAAAAAGCCTAAAAAACCGGGGCTGAAGAAGCGATAACTTCGATGAAACTGACAGAGCACCGCTACTTCCCCTATCTGATTATGATCATCCCTCCCCTGCTCTGGGCAGGCAACTTCATCGTAGGCAAAGCCGTCTCAGATCAGCATGCTCCATTGGGGCTCTCCTTTTGGCGATGGTTTCTGGCATCTATGATCTTTGTGCCTTTTGCTGCTCGATCGATGTGGGAACAACGTACCGTGATCAGAGACTCTTTTTGGCAGATCGCTCTGCTGGCACTACTGAGTGTCAGCCTTTTCAACTCTCTGGCATACATCAGTCTCCAGTATACCACTGCGACCAATGCTACCCTGCTCAACTCTTTTATCCCGATCTTTATCCTCATTCTGGGTACACTTTTTTTCAAAGAGCAGATCAGAACCAAACAGATCATCGGTGTCCTTGTCTCACTGCTGGGCGTGATCGCGATCCTGACCAAGCTGGACAGCACTATCCTACTGAATCTGGAGATCAACCGTGGCGACCTCTGGATGCTTCTGGCATCTCTGGACTGGGCACTCTACTCGATCCTACTCAAATACCTCAGACCCAAGGAGCTCTCTCCTGTGCCGTTTTTAGGACTATTGCTTATATTGGGTACAGCAATGATACTCCCTGCCTATCTCATCAACCCCTTTGCCGAGCCAAGCATCATACTAAACCGTGATATGGTATTGGCACTGGTCTATATCGCGATCTTCCCCTCGATCATCTCCTATCTCGTATGGAACTATGGCATGAAACGACTGGGTGCAGCAGTCGGTGGACAGTACATCCACCTCATGCCACTCTTTGGCTCTATCATGGCAGTACTGTTTCTGAGGGAAGCGATCCAGCTCTTTCATATCGTAGGAGCCCTGCTGATCGGATCAGGTCTCTGGCTCTCTCTACATACATCCAAAACACAGCGACCAGAAGCGGAGTAGGTTCCTCGGCACTTTCTGGGCACTTTTTCATGTTACTATATGCAAATATTCAGCGAGGAGAAGAAAAGATGAAGAAGAGCCTAGTCATACTCTATGCAATGACATCTTTCGTGGGGGCAGACAACCTCATAATAAAAGAGAGTAAGAGTGATTTCAACACTACAGTGAAGCAGATACAAAAGTCCATCCAGGAACGGGATATGAAGATCCTCGGACTGATAGACCACAAAGAGATCGCACACCAAGGTACCATGAATATCAATGATGAACAAGTGATCCTCTTTGCCAACCCCAACTATAACAGCCGTATGATCCTCAATGACCCCAATGTGGCACTGGAGTTACCGATGAAGATCGCTGTACGGAAAGATTTTGAAGGAAAAGTCTGGGTCATCTACCGAAACCCTATAGATCTCAAGGAAAACTACAATCTCAAGCACTGTGGTGTACTACCTGAATTGGAAAAAACCATCGATAGTATTACAGGAGAGGTCGCACGGTAGATTTTTCTCCGTGAATTTCTTCTACCATTGCATCAACTATTACCACCAATCTCAGTACACTATTTTCTCTCTTTTGAAAGTCTATTCTCTTTCATACTATTTAGCAACTATTTAGCAAAACAAAAGAAACTGGTGCATATAATATATCAGTCGATAATACATCATTTATGATAAGTATAATTGATTATTCTAGTAAGAAATTATGGTGACTTTGGCGTGTTATGGCCATCTTTATTCTAGGCCATTTCTAAGATCTATTCTCATACTAAAACGGGAGTAACAGTAAAATGGATTTTTTTCTCTTTTTGATTCTACTTGCCATGTTTGGCTCATTTATCCGATTGGTTATCGGACCAAATTTTGCAGATAGGGTGGTCGCTTTTGACATTATGGGTATCATGGCTATTTCTCTGCTGGTACTTTTATCTATCTTCTACAAGAGTCCGCTCTATCTGGATGTAGCTTTTGTCTTTGCCTTAATTGGTTTTATCGGCACGATACTCTTTGCCAGATTCAATATATTGAGGGGCAAAGATGCTTAGTATATTGGGATATAGTTGGATAGGACTGGGTATCGTACTGTTTATGCTCAGTGCCCTGGGACTGCTAAGAATGCCAGATACTATCACAAGAATGCATGCTGCCACCAAAGCCTCTACTTTGGGCAGCGTACTGATCATGATAGGGGCAGCCTTTCTTGCACCACATCTTTGGTTCAAGCTGCTGCTTTTGGGTTTATTTATACTTTTGACCAATCCACTCTCTGCTTCTATCCTGGCAAGAAGTGCCTATCTCCGTCATGGTTTCTTCAACAAGAGTGGTGTAGACGACCTAAAGGATGCAGAATGACCGGATTACTCATACTTGTGATTTTTATCTCTTTGGTTCTGATGGCATTCCTGGTGGTTTCCAGTGGGGATCTTGCCAGTAGTGTCATCTATTTTATGGCATTTGGTTTGGGAAGTACTGTACTATATTTTCTCTTCTCCGCACCCGATGTAGCACTGACAGAAGCGGTAATCGGCGCAGGGATCAGTGCGGTGGTCTTTTTGGTTGCACTCCTGCAGACCCAGACAAAGGAAGAGGTATGAATCTAAAAAAAACCGTTTCACTCAAAACGATCCTCACTGCTCTGCTGATCTCATTCATGTCTATACTGTTACTGGGCGTGATCATGCATACCGCCTATACAGACACTTCACTGGGCTATGACCTGCTCAAGATCAATACAGAGCTCACCCAGAGTGCCAACGCTGTCACCTCCGTGGTAACCTATTTTAGAGGGCTGGATACACTGGGAGAAGTGACTATCCTCTTTCTCAGTATTTTTGGTATCGGTATCGGTATCGAAAGATCGGACAGGATGAAGACAGTCTTGACCCATGACAATACACTGCTCAAGATTGGTGCACAGGTATTGTTTCCTCTGATCGTACTGTTTGGACTATACATTATAGTACATGGTCACCTCAGCCCCGGTGGCGGATTTCAGGGAGGCGTGATCATCGCCAGTGCTTTTCTGCTGATGTTCCTCTCTTATGGTGACTCCTATGACCTTGACCACAAAGTGCTCTCGCTATTTGAAGCACTGAGTGGTGCAGGTTTCGTATTTGTCGGTATCCTCGCTGTATTTACAGGGGGGCTTTTCCTGGGGAACACACTTCCTCTGGGAGTTATGGGGAAGCTGTTCAGCTCCGGTATACTGCCGATTATCTATATCTTTGTAGGACTCAAGGTCGCTGCAGAGATCACCGTACTGGTAGAATATTTTTTAAGGACACAAGATGCTAGAGACGCTTAACCACACTGCATTTTTGCATACTGTTATCACTGTCGCTGCCTTCATGATTTTTACAATCGGGCTGGTAGGTGTGCTGAGCAAGAAAAATCTATTCAAAATTTTCTTGTCTCTCTCTATCGTAGAGTCTTCTCTCTTTCTCTTTTTTATAGGTAGCCATTTTGAAGTAGGAAAGGCTGCCCCTATTGTAGCAGATGGGATCAAGCTCTTTGATGCGCACATGGTAGATCCTGTGCCACAGGCGATGATACTGACCACCA
>Ga0256827_10002787_pt1 | contig 11178 bp, 11 predicted proteins | sample CV84metaG_FD_185977 | JGI IMG/M metagenome (GOLD analysis project Ga0256827, IMG submission 185977) | Hydrothermal vent microbial communities from East Pacific Rise, Pacific Ocean - CV84 | ecosystem: Environmental > Aquatic > Marine > Hydrothermal vents | place: Pacific Ocean: East Pacific Rise...
GTTTTGAGAGCTGGTGGTAGGATAAGTGATATGGAGTTTGTGCAGTTTCACCCTACAGCACTAAAAAGCTCTGCTACGCTGATTAGTGAGAGTGCTAGAGGAGAGGGGGGATATTTGGTCAACTCAAAAGGAGAGCGATTTGTCGATGAGCTTCTGCCACGGGATGTGGTGGCTCGTGCTATCTTTGATCAGATTACCCAAGGCGAAGAGGTCTTTTTGGATATTCGTCACCTTGGAGAGGAGATGCTTATTCACCTCATGCCCCAAGAGGTACACCTATGTAGACTCCATGAGGGTGTTGACCCAGTCACAGAGCTGATTCCTATCAAACCTGTAGCCCACTACACAATGGGTGGGATAGATGTCAATCGAAACTTAGAGGTAACAGGACTCAAAAGCTGTTACGCTGTAGGAGAGTGTAGCAATGCCAAGATACACGGAGCAAACCGTCTAGGAGGCAACTCCCTACTAGAGATCATCTCCCTAGGAAGAAAAGCAGGAGAAAATGCCGTAGGGTGCGTTTCCCAACGCACCGATCAAAACGGCAATGAACCAACAACCCAACTACAACAAGACCAAGAGTACATAGAAGGTCTATTTGAAGAGTACCCATGGGATATAAACTTCTATGAGATACAGAACCAATTAGGAGAGGGATTCTACAACAACGCAGGTATAGAGAGAGACAATACCCAACTCAACAACTTCCTAAACGAGCTAAGAGTTATCAAATCTGAGCTAGACAATATGGGGATAGGTGACAAGAGTAGAGAGAACAATACAAACCTAGTGGATTTTTTACAGTTTAAAAATCTCTTGGAGGTAGGTGAAATACTACTAGACTCTGCTCTAGTGAGAGATGAGAGTCGAGGAGCTCACTACAAGAGTGCATTTCCTACAGAGGATGACAAGATCTACAAAGCACACTCAATCTACTGGATAGAGGATAGCGTACTACAAAATAGACTACAAAAGGTGGTAGAGTAAAATGAACATTCAAATAAACCGTCAAAATGAACTAGAGAGATTTACCGTTCCATTCAAAAGCTCCACCCTACTCAAAGCCCTATACCATATCAAAAATAGTGAGGATAGTAGCCTAACCTTTAGCTCTAGCTGTCGATCAGGTATCTGTGGGACATGTGCCGTGAGAGTCAATGGAAAAGAGGAGTTGGCATGTGCATATACTCTAAAAGATGGGGATGTAGTAGAGCCACTCAAATATCATGAAGTGCAAAGAGATCTCAAAGTCAATAAGCAAAAAGTAAGAGAGACGCTAAAGATCTCAACAGCATGGCTACAGCAGTACCAAGAGGCGACTATCACAGAGGCACAAGTATCTCTTACAGAGAAGCAGAGCGACTGTATACTCTGTGACTCCTGCTACTCTGCCTGTCCTGTACTAGAGGTCAACCCAAACTTCATAGGGCCTTTTGCTCTCACTCGTGCCTATCGGTATAGTGCTGATCCTAGAGAGGGTAATATCAAAGCCACGATAGATCAGATACAGAGCAATGGGATATGGGACTGTACACTATGTGGAGAGTGTACTGCTGTCTGTCCACAGGGGATAGACCCAAAGATGGACATCACTATGCTCAGAGGGACATCTGCCCAGTTTGGATATAGTGATCCAAACTTTCAGGCGATGGATTTTGGATTTGGAGGATTTTAGAGAGAGTCCATAGAGGTAGGGGTAAACTTATAGCCTACCTTTCCTATCGCTCTAAAGTTATCAAAATCTCCTGCATTTAGCCAAGTGTGATTGATCTCTATCCCAAAAAAGATTCTCTCTGTAAAATCTTTTCTAAGACTGCCACCAAATCCTACTCCATAAAAAATATCTTTGGCTGTACTATCAGAATCTATATAACCCATCTGAAAACTAGGGCCTACTCCTAGCTGAAAGTTATCAGAAAATGGAAACATATAGTGTGGATTGAGAGCCAAAGTCACTAGCGTATCTCCTGAGTGATCATAACTAGTCAATGATACCTGTTGACGAACATCATGATTTGAAGGCTTCACAAGTGGACAGTTTAGAGACAACTCCACACCAAACATATCTCCACTAGAGTTCTCGGATTTGTCGAACTGATAACTACCCCAAATAGGAGCTACAGCATAATCAGGACTGTATCCACTCTCTTTAACGGGAAAAAATTTCCACTCTTCAGCCACCGCTTCGCTACCTATTGCCAATAATATTATTGCTGATAAAACTATTTTTTTCATCTCTGCCCCTTATATTTATAATAAAAAAGAATTATATACTATTTTTAGAATATTAAAGCTTTTCTAAGAACTAAAAACGATCTAAAGAAACTTCTTTGGAGCTTCTAACATAAACATAGCTTTAAGTGTATGTTGAATTGTATGTTTAAGCTCCCAAAATGAAATATAGGAAAAAAGTAAAAAAAGTATCAAAATTTCCACCATATATAAGTTGAATATCCCTGCCAATGCAACATCTAAAACTTGACTACTCAAAAATCCTGAGATAAATACAAGTAGAGATGTTCTTACTGTATCAAAAATCATATCAGTTGCACCATCATGAGGATTGGTATACTCTATCGCCTCAGAAGAGCTTGTAGTAGCACTACTATAGTATATAAATGCACCTAATAGTACACCAAAAGCCCCCAACATATAACCTCTAAAATCATAAGCAAAAACAAAATATCCTGTAGCTATCAAAACCAATGCTATGATTATTCCAAATATTAATCTCATACTGTAAACTCCTTAGTTGAATAATTAAAATTATAACCACATTTATCAACAATTATATGATAAAATAGTTTTTATATTAAATCAAAAGATAAGGAAACAGATTAATGTACAACAAAAAAAGAGTTATCGCTTCGATATTACTAGGTCTAAGTACCATCTCATTTAGTGGTTGTGGGGAAGTAGGAGATGAAAACAATACAACAACTGGCAATGTATTGGATATGTTGAATGGAGAGAAACCAACTATTACACTAGAGGGTTCTACGGATATAAAAATATCTCTAGGGACACAGACTATTATGACAGAGGGAGATAGTTGGAGTGCATATGATCCACAAGATGGAGATATATCAAGCCAAGTTGTAAGAACACATAATATCGACTTCTCAAAAGCAGGAACATATCAGATAGAGTACAATGTACAAGATACCGATGGAAATAATGCTGACACAAAAACACGGACAGTAACTATCACAAGTGCTGATTATGAACCATATAGAGGAGATACCCAAACAGTAGGATCTGTTCCAGTAATTAGCTTTAGTGATGGAGATACGGTCTATCTAGCAGTAGGTCAACAGTACAACAATACAACATATAGAGCAACCGATTTAGAAGATGGAGATTTAACTCAATTTGTCACTGTAGAGGGGTTAGATTTCAATATCAATACGGCAGGAACACATAATGTAGCCTATACAGTTAGTGACAAAGATGGAAATAGTGTTACAAAAAATAGAACCGTATATGTTGGAGATTTCGGAGACAACTCTGACTTTAACTGGTATGATGGATCAGGAAGTGATATTGATGACTTTAGAGCATGGTACAGTACTACTTGTGGAAAAACATTTAATAACTCACTATACAATTCAAATACAGGTCAATACAGTGGAGAGATCAGCTGTTCAGGGAAAAAGCTTACTAGTATAGATCTCACAACTATGGCTATTTTTTCAACTATCAAGAGCATTGACCTAAGTGATAACAGACTAGAAAATATAGACTTTACCCCTCTAGCAAGTACAAATGTTATCAACAAAATTGATCTTAGCTCAAATAGATTTAGCTATATAGACTTCTCACCTCTATTTAATCTTAATAATATAGATGAACTATATATTCAAAATAATAATCTAAATTATACAAAATCAGAGAGAGAAGAACTCTATAGAGGATTCAATAATAGAAGTCTATTTATTGGATTTTAACAAAAGAGATTTTGAAGATTTAATCTTCAAAATCCCAATCAAAATCTGATCCCTCTTCTAAAATCTTAGTCAGATCATCACGACTTCGACTCATACTCAGATAACTCCGTGCATCATCTACATGATAGTAGTAACGCAGAGTATTTAGTTTCTTGCCATTTGACCAGCTAGAGACCAATATATAGTCATCTTTATATCCATCAATTTTAGAAAATGCCCCCTGCTTAGAGAAAGTATCTGCAAACATATATAACTTATTATCATCTATTAGATACCTAGCTTCTCTCATATTCATGTTTCCTAGTAGTGGTTGATATGTCACTTTGTGATTTTGGAAACTAACTTTTACAAGAAGATCAGAACCCTTGGTAGCTGACTTATAAGCCAAGTAGTAGTGGTTTCCACTTAACATCATCTTATTAAAATGTTTATACTTTTTATCTTCAGTTGTAACCTCTTTTGTTGTAGGTGCAGGAATCTGAGTAGATCTACTCTCCTGAACTCTTTCTCTTCTCTCTTTTATAAGAGGATAGGTATAACCCAGAGAGTTATCCTCTTCGGAGATTGCAACATTTTGAGAATCTCTTACAACAGGTCTTGGCTGATAGTGGTGTACCACAGGTTCTCTTCTATATACCCTTCGTTTAGGTCTAGGTTTAGGTCTAGATATATAGTTACGAACTACTTGATGTTTTAAAATATAAGAGGAGTCATTGATATAGGCATCAGGGAAATACCTCTTATAACTAGCTAGTTTTGTCCTAAGAGCAGATCTATTTGGAGTATGATAAGCAAAAGGGATAAACCAAGAGTTTGATCGAACAATAATAATATGCGAACGCAAATAATTTGGCATAGTTGCTATAGTTTTTTCCAAAACAGGTAGCTGTTTGAAGCTACCTAGTTGTATATAATATTTTCGATTTTGAGCATAAGAGATATTAATAAAAACTAATATAAATAGTATAATTTTCAGCATAATAGAGCCTTTTTTATAATGATACCATATTATCAGTTATGTTCTAGGGTCAACAATTTTACCAGCAATCGCCGAAGCTGCTGCAACAGCAGAGTTTGCTAGATAGATCTCTGAAGTTCTAGCACCCATTCGTCCTACAAAGTTCCGATTGGTAGTAGCTACACATCGCTCACCATCACCCAAAATCCCCATATATCCACCTAGACATGCACCACAAGTAGGATTGGATACTACTGCTCCTGCCTCAATCAAAATTTCCATCAATCCCTCTTTTTGAGCTTGTAAAAAGATCTTTTGTGTTGCAGGTGTTACTATCATTCTTGTGTGTCGTGCTACCCTTTTACCCTTCATAATCTCTGCTGCTATTCTTAGATCTTCTATTCGTCCATTTGTACAGCTTCCTATCATCACTTGGTCGATCTTTATATCATCTGCAACTGCTTGTTCCATACTCTTACCATTGGATGGCAAAAATGGATAGGCGATAACAGGTGAAAGATTTGCCACATCAATAGTAATCACTTGACAATAATCAGCATCCTCATCGGAGTAGTGAATCTTTGGCTCATCTCTTAGACCACCATTTGCCTCTGCTCTCTCTTCAAGATAAGCTTCTGTCACTTTATCTACAGCAAAAATACCATTTTTTGCTCCTGCTTCGATCACCATATTGGCGATAGAGAATCTATCAGCCATACCAAGATGCTGTATAGTATCACCTGTAAACTCTATAGCTTTATACAACGCTCCATCCACACCAATTTGACGAATAAGCTCTAAAATAATATCTTTTCCATAAATATGCTCTGCTGGTTTACCTATCAACTCTACTTTGATTGTTTCAGGTATCTTAAACCAGTTACCTCCTGTAATCATACCAAAAGAGATATCTGTACTCCCCATTCCTGTGGAAAATGCACCCAATGCACCATGTGTACAGGTGTGAGAATCAGCCCCAATAATCACATCCCCTGGAATCACTAATCCCTTCTCAGGAAGCAATGCATGTTCTATTCCCATATCTTTTTCATCAAAAAAATGTTTTAAGTCATGTTTATAAGCAAAGTCCCGTGAAATCTTTGCCTGATTGGCAGAAGCTATATCTTTTGCAGGAATATAGTGATCCATAACTATACAGAAACTATCAGGTTTTATCAGTTTTTCTTGTCCACTCTCTTCAAATGCACGAATAGAAATAGGTGTTGTAATGTCATTTCCAATAATCATATCAATATCAACTCTAACAATCTCTCCTGCTTTGACCTCACGCCCAGCATGTTCCGAGAAAATTTTTTCAGTAATGGTTTGTCCCATTTTTTAATCCTTAAAATAGTGTTTAATAATTATGCGAATTATATCGAAAGTTATTTATTTTAAATAAATTAATCACTCATTAATCTTTAATTAAGTTTTTATTATCTTTTTTTTTGTAAAATGATAATGAAGTTTTTAATTTTACACATAGGAATTTGAATGAGATATATTATAGCTGTTATCACAGCACTACTACTAACTGCATGTATAAATGGTTTGCCAACCCCTAAAGAATACACTGAATATGACGATATTAACGATACGGATAGTAATATTACTTCTATAAAAAATGCTGATATTTATGACTATTTTATCGATGGGACATATGTTTTAAAAGAGGGAGTCTATACCAATGGTGGTATTGTCAAAAAGGTAACTCACGCCTACATGGTCATAGAAAAGCTTAGCGATGAAGATTTTGGATACTACTATGCCACCCAAGCTGAAAAATATCCTGCCAACAATGATTTTGGTATCTACAACTACAATGATGATGAGAGAAAATTTTATAAAAAGATTGTTTTAGATGAGAAGTCAACAAAAACAGAACTTAGAGAAAATGTAGAGCTAATAAAGACAGATGATGGTGTGAGACTAACATCTAAAACCAATGGTGCAAAGATTATCAAATGGGAGAGAGTTCCTAATGGAGAGAGTGTAACTACCGACCCAGCACTAGCTGATGCAATCAGAGATGCAAAAGAGAGCTATACCCTAATTTACAAAAATAGATTTGAGCAACTAGAAGAGAAATCTTTCTTCGATTTTTTCTCTTTTTAAACTATAAAGGTCATTATAAAAAAATAGGGTAAAATTCTGTTATGAAATATTACGAGTTAAATGCCATAACAGAACACCTAAAAAAATTTACCTATATAAGTAGAGCTAGACGAGTAGAAAACAATACAATAGAACTCTCTTTCGATAGAACAAACAGTTATTTTTTTCACATGACAAGAGGAGAGAGCTTTATCTATAAGAGTGAGTCCAAAAGACCACTCCAAAGCTATAATGCTCCGTTTGATACACTTCTGCACTCTCTTGTCTCTGCCTCAAAAATTATAGAGATCACCGTCCCCAACAACGATAGAATCATCCGTTTTACATTATCCCCTAAAAGTAGCTACAAAGAGAAGCAGATTGTACTACAGTTTGAGTTTACAGGTAGACATACAAACGCTATACTCCTAGATGAAAATGAAGTTGTCATAGAAGCCCTAAGACATATCGATGCAGATAGCTCTTTTCGGGTTATTCGTCCAGGGGTTGAACTTCAAGCTATCCCACCTTTTCAGCGTCAAGAGGAGAGTCAAGAGATTGACAACATTGACAACTACCTTGTCAACAACTATCTCAATTTCGAGAAGAGAAGAGTCAATGGATTAAAAAAGCAGAAGCTATTAAATATCTACAAAAAACAGGATAAGCTACAAAAACTTTTGGATAAATTAGCAAATCCTCAAACACTAGCTCAAGAGGAGAAGAAGTACCAAAATCATGCCAATATCATCTTAGCAAATCTATATCAGATAAGACCCTATGACTCCAAGCTCAAAACTTATGATTTTGAAGGCAACGAAATCAGCATCAAACTTCCAAAAGGGGTTGTACCAAATCGCATGAGCGAATACTTTTTTAACCAAGCCAAACGAACTAGAAAAAAAGCCAAAAATATCCATATAGAAAAAGAGAACCTCTCTACAAAAATAAACTTTTACTCCAATCTCTACTATGCTATAGCACAAGCAAAAGATACTCATGAGCTAGAGCTTCTAGTTCCCAAAAGAGCCAAATCACAAAAGAAAAAAGAGAGACTAAAAGAGTGTGAGCTTTTTTGGATAGATGACTACAAAATTCTAGTAGGAAGAAATAGTAAAGAGAATCAATCTCTACTCAAAATAGCAAAGTCCAATGATTTATGGATGCATATCCGAGATATTCCCTCCTCTCACCTCATTATCAAAACTGACAAGCAAAATCTTCCCGATTCAGTTATAGAGAGGGCTGCCAAACTCTGTGTAGATTTTTCACTCACACAAGCAGGGGACTATGAGGTGGACTACTGCAAACGAAGATTTGTCAAGATACAAGAGGGTTCAAGCGTAGAGTATGACAAATATAAGACAATAAGGGTCAGAAAGGAGGGTGTAGAAATAAGGGAGTAATATAATTTCTGTTATAATATATTTAAAAAAGAAAGCAGTCATTATGAAATTTATAACAGACAACAAAGAGCGATGGCTCACAGGTATAGCCCTCTTGGCTGTAACATTGACGGTAGGCTATATTGATGATAGAACACTTATGTGGTTTTATCTAGGAGTATTCTACCTAGTAGGATTTAATGAAGCAGTAAAGCTCTTTGATGTTAGGCAGAAATCCCCTTATGTTTATGCTATTGTCATATGGCTACTTGCCTACTTCACTCCAAACCCAGATGATCTATTCTTCTTGATGGCGATCTTCTTTGGAGCAAAACTAGCATACACCCAAGAGCATGAGAAAAAGAAGCTAATATTACCATTTTTATATCCTGCTATCGGTTTCCTCTTTATGTTTATGCTCTATACTAGCTATGGTATCAACTGGCTTATATGGCTTTTGGTTGTCGTTATGTTTACTGATGTGGGTGCATTTTTTGTGGGCAAAAGTATCGGAAAGACCCCCTTCTCTCCAACCTCTCCTAACAAAACACTAGAGGGTGTCATAGGTGGTGTCTTTTTTGCAACTATAGCAGGAACATTTTTTGCCGTCCATATGGCATTGGACTCTCTATTTTTTGCTCTATTTATATCATGGATTACGGCTATTGCCTCGATATTTGGTGATCTCTTTGAGAGTTACCTCAAACGAGAAGCAGGAGTCAAAGATAGTGGAGACATCCTCCCTGGACATGGTGGTGTACTAGATAGAGTTGATGGGTATCTATTTGGTGCTGTGATTATGCTTGTTGTCTTACGAGCGTTGTAGTTTATGAGTTCAATAGTACTACTAGGCTCGACAGGATCTATCGGAGTCAACACCCTACTTGTCGCAAAGCGTTATGATATAGAGATAGAAGCCTTGGTAGCAGGAAGAAATATAGTCCTGCTCAACCAACAGATAGCTCAACACAACCCCAAATATGTAGCTATAGCCAATGAAGCAGATAGAGAAAAGGTCAACCACCCCCATATCTTCTGTGGTGACTCAGGGATAATAGAGCTACTGGAGCTAACCTCTAGCCCAACAATAGTCAACGCACTAGTTGGCTATACAGGTCTAGCCCCTACCCTCAAATCTATAGAGCTTGGACGCAAAGTAGCCCTAGCCAACAAAGAGTCTCTAGTAGTAGCAGGTGAGTTTATAGATATGAGCCAAATCGTCCCAATAGATAGTGAACACTTTGGTCTATGGTATCTCATGGGTGAACGCCCATTCTCCAAACTCTATATCACAGCGAGTGGTGGAGCGTTTAGAGATTGGGATATAGCCGATATGCAAAAAGCCACCTTCTCCCAAGCCCTCAAACACCCCAACTGGTCGATGGGCAACAAAATCACCATAGATAGTGCCACCATGACCAACAAACTCTTTGAGCTACTAGAAGCCAAATGGCTCTTTGATACCTCCAATATAGATGCCTACATAGAGAAAAAATCGATCATCCACGCCCTAGCTGAGTTCAAAGATGGCTCCACCACAGCCCACTTTGCAGGAGTAGATATGAAACTCCCCATCGCCTTTGCACTGCGTGGAAGAGTAGAAGAGGAGATCTTGCCCCCTGTAGACCTACTAAAGATGGGTGCTATAGAGTTCAAGCCTATCACCTCTGAGCGATACCCAATATGGGAGATCAAAGAGCATATCTTAGCCAATCCCCACCTAGGAGTAGTCATCAACGCAAGTAACGAAGAGGCGATCAAAAAGTTTGAAAAAGATGAGTGTAGCTTCTTTGAGATGGGCAAGATGGTGTTGGATGCATATAAAAAATTTGATGATATTAAAGCATCAAATATCCAAGAGATTATCGAGATAGATAGAGAGGTTAGAGAGTATGTTAAATAACGGATATATGAATGAATAAAACCCTAATCCTACACGGATGGGGAGGTTCAGATAACCCCCATTGGCAATCAGAACTAGCAAGTGAAATAGCCAAAAACTACGGTACAGTCTCATTCCCCCTGCTCGACAACTGCCACTTCCCAAGCAAAAATCGATGGGTACGCCAAGTCAAAAAGATCTTAGAGGAGTTCAAGCCTGACACTGTAGTCTGCCACTCCCTAGCCAATACGCTATGGTTTTGGCTCTGTCAAGAGGAGATAGCAGAGGTAGAGCGACTCTTCATGGTCTCCCCTCCTAGCCTAGAGACCACAGAGGTAACTATAAAAACCTTTTTTCCTTGTAAAATCCCCAAAAACTGCTATGCTAAAAAGATAGAGATGATAGTCTCAGACAACGACCCATGGGTCAAACTAGATGAAGCCCAATCAATAGCCAAGAGAATTGGAGCAAACTATACCGTAATAGAAGAGGCAGGGCATATCAATGATGATAGTGGATACGGAAAGTGGGAGCTTATCGAAAAAATGGTATTAGAGAGATAGAGCATTGACAACCGAAAAGTTTTTGAAAGTTTTGGATATTTTGGAGAAAAATATCCCCCAAGATAGCCCAAGCAATATCCTAAAAAAGAGCTTCAAACGAACCCCATACACTATCCTAATAGCCACTCTATTAAGCCTAAGAACCAAAGATGAAAACACAGCTAGAGTCTGCAAAGAGCTATTTAAAATAGCTAATACCCCTCAAACTATCTTGGATATTCCAATAGAAAAGTTAGAAACCATAGTAAAACCCACAGGAATGTATCGTAAAAAAGCCCAAGTAGTCAAAGAGGTATCACAAACGCTTATAGATAGGTTCAACTCATCAGTACCAAACAGTAAAGCAGAG
>Ga0256827_10002788_pt1 | contig 11171 bp, 9 predicted proteins | sample CV84metaG_FD_185977 | JGI IMG/M metagenome (GOLD analysis project Ga0256827, IMG submission 185977) | Hydrothermal vent microbial communities from East Pacific Rise, Pacific Ocean - CV84 | ecosystem: Environmental > Aquatic > Marine > Hydrothermal vents | place: Pacific Ocean: East Pacific Rise...
GTTACCAAACGGTTTGCTCATGCAGATGAGGTAGCAAAAACTATTTTTTGGTTAGCTACGGAGTCGCCTGAGTATATTAATGGGACAACTATTGATATAAATAGTGGGTCGTTTCCAAGATAGTAATTTATGAAAATAATCATCATGAGACACGCAGAGGTCTTAATAGAGAAGTGTAAAATCTATGCCAACGAGTTGAAAAGTGTGTTAGAGGAGTATGATAATGCCCCTATCAAAGAGGAAGTAGAGAATTTTGATGAATTAAAATCATTAACCGATGAGGTGGAGTTTTTTATCTCTAGTGGATTGCGTCGCTCTTTGGATAGTTTGGCTCTACTAGGAAGAGAGGCTAATCATATTGATAAGATTTTTGAAGAGGTAGAGTCTCCCTATACCAAGAGAAAAATAATGAAGCTCTCTCTTTACACTTGGGGCTTTTTGTTCAAGCTCATTTGGCGTTTGGGTTACTCAGGAGGAAGTCGCTCTTATAAGAAAAGTTTAGAAGATGCTCATAATGGTATGTTAAAACTTGAAGGCTTTGCCAAAGAGCATGGCACAGTTTTACTCTTAGGGCATGGGCTGAAAAATATGCTTATTGTTAAAGTGTTAAGAAAAGAAGGTTGGCAAGAGAGTAAAAAGCTTAGTATGAAAAATTGGGGATATGGAGTGTATGAGAAAAAATAAATAAGCTATTTGTATATATTAGTTGTAATATTTCATTAAAAACAAAGAATTTTAAAATTATAAGGATATTTACCACCTTACCTAAAAGAGAAAGCAAAAGTCTTAAAAGATGTGGAAGATGGCGTAATGAACATCACAACTTATCATTCATCTAAAGGTTTAGAAAATAAAATTGCCATACTTTTGAATGTAGATACTATTCATGAAAAAAAGCTCCTTTATGTGGGAACAACACGGGCTTCTGAAAAACTTTATCTGCACTCTACGAGTTTTCAAAAGGGTATAGGTAAAAAGTTAATGGCACTAAGAGAAGATGATAAAAGCGTATAAATGTGATAATATTATAGATAATAAATAGAATATTAGATATGATTCTAAAAATCTTAAATAAAGGAATTAAAAATGAAAGTACCTAGCGATGTAGGATGTAGTAATGAGAAGTGTGTTGAAGCACCAAATTGTCAACGAACAGTAATTTGGGAAAATAAAACAGCACGAGAGATAAAAAGTTTTGGAGGAATAGCTCAGAAGGGTTGTGGTAAATTTTTACCAAAAGAGAAATAGTATTTCTCTTTTTTTCTATGGTAGTTTATACTTTAGAAGTTCATCAATGAGATTTTGAATAGTAGAAATAGGATTTTTTTTATGGTAGACGATATAGAACTTGTGATGCATTTCATGATTTTTGATTCGTGATATAAAAAGCTCCTCTCTTTTTACTTCATCTTCGATAGTCAAAGGAGATACAATGGTAATAGTTGGATTTTTTAGATTAGGTTTTGACCACTTAACACTTTGAATGGTTGCTGTTGTATTGTCTACTTGAGTTGTAGCATTAAAAATTTTGTTCTCTATATTGAATTGAGTAAAAAATTTATTAATGAGTTTTTGAATAGGGGAAGTGTTTGGTTGACAGATAATATTGAATTTTGCTAGTTCATCTTTTTCTATATAATTGGGTATTTTTACCTTTGAGCAGATAACCAATTCATTATCTAGCCACTCTTGAGCAATTACATCTTTATGAAAGGTAGGTGTTTCAATTAAGCCTAAATCTAGTTTACCACTTTTTATCTCTTCAACCACTTGGGTACAACTTTTAATTGAAACTTTTAAATCCCCTTTTGTAGAGTTATCTATATACTCTCTCATTTGACCCGGTAGAATATATGAGCCTATGGTATAGGTTGTTCCTAAATTAAAATCTTTCTCTTTTATACTATTTTTCATTATTTCCTCAGACTATAATTAATATTAGTTTTTATTATATGTAAAATAAAATTAGAGTGTCATATATTACTCTTTTTTCTTTATATGAAGAAGAGCATGTGCTGTTTATTACACATGCTCTTAGGAGGTAAAGAGTTATTATTCTTTCTCTTCTTTATCCATTGCTTTCGCATTATCCATTAATACGGGTACAAAAAGCAAGGATACAATTACTGCTGCAACGGTTCCAGAGATAAGTGCAACCCCTAGACCACCAAAAATAGGGTCTCCTGCAAGTAGAGCAGATCCTAAAATAATAGCTACAGCTGTCAATAGAATAGGTGTAGCACGTGTTGCTGAAGCATGAGCAATAGCACGCTTTTTCTCCATATTTTGATTATTGATAAGTCCCATTGCAAAATCAATAAGTAATAGAGAGTTTCTTGAACTGATTCCCATTAGTGCAATAAATCCAATCAGTGATGTTGCGGTTAAGAAGAATGTCTGTTCTGTAACCAAATCCGCTACCCAGTGACCTACAATAACACCAATGAGTGAAAGGAATGATCCCCCTAAGATAATACCACTTAAAGCAAAACTTTTATAGTAGATAACCAATAGGAAAAAGATTAATACAAGTGCTGAAATAAATGCTGCACCTAAATCTCTAAAGGTATCAAGGGTAACTTTCATCTCTCCATCCCAACGTAAAAGAAACTCTTCTCCCGTCTTCTTATCTTTTAGTTGAAGGTCAAACATATAAGTAGAGAATGGAGCATTGGTTACATTATAATCTTTTGAGAAATACTCAACCATTGTTGCACGAGCATCCAGTAGTGGATATACCTGAGAGACATTATCGGTCTCAGCAATAACATTAATAGTTCTCTTTAAATCTTTATGCATAATTGTTGGTGTAGATTTTACAGGGACAATTGTTACTACTTCTGTTAGTGGTACCATTTGACCCATCTTATTCATAAGATTAAGAGATGCTAGTTTTGAACGGATAGCATCACTACTACGGTTACTTAGTTTTTTAGTGTCTTCACTTAATATGAGAAATATAGGAATCTGTAAAGAGCGATTTGCAGAGTTCTTTGTTGCAATCGCCATTCCTTCAAATGATAAGTACAAAATATTATTAACTTGTTCAATACCTAATCCCGAACGAGCAATTTTTTCAATATCTGGAATCAATTCATATTTATCATAAATATCATCTGCTTGAATATCAATATCGACTAAATCTTTGGTATTTGTTAATATATTTGCTACCTCTACAGCAAGTTTTCTTTTTTGAGAGATGCTCTGTCCTTGTATCTCTACAACAATTTGTGCCAAGGTTGGTGGTCCAGATGGTTGCTCTACCAGTTTTATTACAGTTCCTGGAACAATAGGGTTACAAGCATTTTGAATAATAGGACGTAATCTACTTGTCATAAGAAAGGAAGGTTCTTCTCTACTGTGAGCACCTGTTAGATTTATTGATATTTCAGCAAGATTTTCAGTTCTTTTCATAATAGAACCTTTAACCAATCCTGCATAGTCCAACGGAATTCCTTGTCCATAAAAAATTGACATATTTAGAATCTCTTTCTCTTTTCTCAAGATATCTGTAACACAGCTTGTTACTTCTCTTGTCTGTTCAATAGAGCTTCCTGTTGGTGTATCAATATAGATAGAGTAGGTTGTTGCACTTTTTCCTGGCAACATTCTTGCCAAGACAGCACCAGATGGGAACATAAGTAGTGAAGCAAAAAAAGCAACAATAGTTAGTATTATAACCATTGCCTTTCTTGTTTTTGTAGCTAAAATCCAAAAGATAAAATTCTCAAATTTTTTCATCTATTTCTCCTCTTTCTTTGTATCGGGCTTGTCATCGGTATCATCATGACATATTTCACATATACCATAAGGATTATTCTCCATATCATGATGCTCATCATGTTCAGGTTTCTTTAAAAGTTTTAAACTTAGATAAGGAGTAAAAATATAGGCAACAACTAATGATGCAAAAAGTGCAACAGGAACATTATATGGAATAGGTTTCATGAATGAACCCATCATTCCCCCAACAAATGCCATCGGAACCATCGTCATAATAATAGCTAAAGTTGCTACGTTTGTTGGTCCACCCACTTCATCTGTAGCTTCTACCAATAGCTCTCCCATCTCTCTATCTTCGACACCAGGACTATGTAGATGTCGGTGGATATTTTCGATAACAATAATAGCTGCATCAACCAATAGCCCCAATGAAAGTAAGAAGGCAAAAAGAGTAATTCTATTCATTGTTTGACCTGTTAGGTAGGCGATAAATAGTGTAATTGCTAAAATAGCAGGAACTGAGAATGTTACAATGAGTGACTCTCTCCAACCTAAAGCAAAGACCAGCATAACCGCAATAATAATAATGGTAATAACCAAGTGATGCATCAGCTCATCAACAGCATGATTGGCTCGTTCTCCATAATTTCTTGTTACAATATAGCGAATACCTAACTCTTCAAATCTTGCTTCTTGATTTTCTATCATTTTTATAACATCTTCAGCTACAAAAACAGCGTTTTTCCCTGCGAGTTTTGATACAGATAGTGTGACTTGAGGGATATTTGACGTAAATGCTTTTGATTTGTCATTGTCAGGTCTAAATATTAGCTCAACATCTTGAAAATTTTGCTTGTCAATACCTTGTTCAACCTGTGCTACATCTCTCAGGTAGATAGGTGATCCTCTATAGTTAGCTACCATTACATTTCGAATATCTTCAATATTGGTAATGGCATTGGATACTCCAAAAATAACCAACTTATTGTCTTTTGTTCGACCTTTTACATCTGGAACATTTACGGCAAGTTGCTTGACTGCCATCATGATTTGTCCCATAGATAGGTGGTAAGCAGAGAGTTTTCCCATATCAACTTCTACGTTAAATTGCTCTCTATGAGATCCATGAAGCGTTGTTTTGGCAACATTCTCAATACTATTTATTTTATGACGTAAATCTCTTAGCTCTTCATTAAATTCAACCAATGAGAGTTTTGAATTTTCTGTTTGATAGAGTGCAAGTGTAATAATTGGAACATCAATATCAATATCAAATGGTTTGATTAGTGGTTCCATAACCCCTTTTGGCATTTGATCCATATTTTGCATGATTTTGTCATAAAGTTTTAGGTTAGAATCTTCTCTATTCTCTCCAATAAAATACATAACATTAACAATACCAACGTTATCCATAGACATACTATAAACATGCTCAATTCCTTGAACTTCTCGTAGCTTTTTCTCTAGAGGTTTAGAGATAATATTTTCTATTTCAAGAGGGCTTGCACCAGGCATAGCAACAATAACTCCACCACCAGAGATAGCAATTTGAGGGTCTTCTTCTCTAGGCATGGTAGTGAGTGCTATCCATCCTAAAGCTAGAATAACAAATCCTAAAACAGCAGTAAGTGGATTACGAAGGAACCCTTGACCAAGCTTTCCTGCAATATCTTTTACAACATAAGGCTCTTTTTTTGTATCATTTCCCATTTTTAATCCTTTATATGAACTTTAGCATACATACCTGGATAAATAGATTTACCTTTTGTTCTAAATTTAATTTTCATCTTAAATTTATGTGTCATTGGGTTTGAGTTAGGGATAATAGAGTAGATTGACCCTTGTGTTTCAAATCCCATTGAAGGTACTTTTACATTAACTTTTTTTCCAAGTGACATAAATTTAATATCGTTTTCTGCAATTTCAACAATAATACTGAGTTTTGATAAGTCTGTTAAAATTACCCCTGGCATACCAGGAATAGCCATCTCTCCAACACTTAATGTTTTAGCAATAATTACCCCTTTGTTGGGTGCTTTTAGTTTTAAGTAGTTATATTGGTTCATAACCTCTTTTTTCATCGCTTTAGCTTGTGCTACCTGTTTACTGGCAATTGAAACCATATCTTTCATATTTTTAGCACCAAGTTCTAGATTTTCTAGTTCATATTTTGAGACCATCCCTTTTTTGAAAAGTCTTTTATATCGACCAAGATTTAAAAGAACATTATTGTACTGATTTTTATTCATCTGAAGTGCGAGTTGAGCTTGAGAAATCCCTAGTTCTACTTGCTCTCTTTTTGAATCAATCTCTTTTGAATCAATTTGATAAAGTAGTTGTCCTTTATGGACTATATCACCCTCTGTAACTAACATCTTCTTTACAATTCCCATATATCTACTGGTAATCTTCTTATCATTGTCAGATACAACGGTTCCACTTAAGTTAAGTTCAATAGCTTGAAGTGCACTGACGCTTAGCAGGGTTGTGAGTAAAAGCTTTGTGGTTAATCTTCTCATTATATTTCTCCTTTGTTTATAATACTGGTTACTTCAAAAACTTTTGCATTTCTATCATTTTTAACAGTTAATAGCTTAAGTAGAACTTCAATCTCTTTTGACTGTTTAATAATGACATCTGAAATAGAGGTAATACCTTCTCGGTATCGTTCTTCATAATTTTCATAAACTTTAGATGCAAACCCTAATTGAGTATCGAGGTTTGATATCTCTGCATCTTTACTTTTTATTTCTGTAACAAGCTTTCGTACTTGCAAGCATATTCCCTTTTTTGCAAGTTCTACTTGGTCTCGAACTTTCATATTTTCAACTTTTGATTTGGCTAAATTATATTTATCAATCTCTCCATTAAATAGATTCCACTCTAGCTGAAGACCTACTGTATAGAAATCTTTATCGAAGAATTCATTAAATATTTTGTTGTCACTTGATCCATACTCTCCAAATGCACCAACTGTTGGCAAGAAATTTGACTCTTGAAGTTTTATTGCCATATCTGTAATATTAAGACCCAGCTTTGCTTTTTGGATATCGAGGTTACTCTGTTGAATCTCTTCTTTATTAATTGTCGGCATAGGTGCTAAACCACTAATATTTTGAATTGAGTCAACTTTTTTATTGAGTAAAAATGAGAGATATTGATATGCTAGCTCTTTGTTGTATGTCGCTTGGCTTAGCATGCTTTCCACTTCAGATTTTTTGGCATTAACTTCCATCTCATCAATCTCTTTTGCAAAACCTTCTTCTCTCATACTGCTTACAATGTTTTGAAGTTGAGAAATATTGGCGATAATACTACTTAATTTTTCAATATATTGATCAACTAAAGAGATATCATAGAAGGTTTTTGTAGTTTGAAAGATTTTTTCATTAAGTATCTTTGAAGTATCTAAGGTACTCATTTCTTCTAAGGCTTTAGTGATTTTTCCATACTGATCAAGCTTCCCTCCTGTATAGAGAGGAAGCATATAGGTTAAAGTTGTCTGAAAATGATTTCTTGTTTCAGGATAGTTCAAGTCTTTTGGTTCAATGGCTAGAATATTGCCACCTTCTTGTGCTAATCCTTGTGAAAAAGCACCAAAGTCTCCATTTGCCTGCTGAGCTCCTTGACCAATTGCACCCATAAAATCAGCAAATCCAAAATCAGCAAAGTTAGCTTCTCTACTTTTTAGTTTAAATCCAAAAATATTTCCAGGATCATTTGACCGTAAAGCTTGAAGTTTTAGGTCAAGCTTCCCATATTTATGTCCTTTTGCAATTTTTGCCTCATGTGCCTTCATCTGTTCGTTAAATTTTGAAATTTTTAACTCTAAGTTATTTTCTTTCATTAATTGTAAAGCATGATCTAATGAAAGATTGTTTAGATGACTCTCCTCTGTAGCACATAAGTACGTAGTTGAGAGAGACAACACAATAGCAACAAGCCCCTTTTTAAAAAGCATGACAACTCCTCCCTTTGTATAAGAAATTCTTAAGTAAATTATAAAAATAATTTATTTAAAAGTATTATATCAATAATTATTAATGAAGAGACTAAATTAGAAGAATTATGATTCTTTTATTGAAAATGTTGTAAGTATAGGACAAAGAAGATACTAAAAGCTACTTTTAATATAGCTTTTAGGAGTAGTTCAAAGAAAACTTTTTTAGATTACTACGTGGTTCACACTTAGACATGTTTCTAAACTAGAGAGTTTATTGAGTAACTCTTTTGTTACATCTCCGTCAACTTTAACAACAGCTAAAGCTTGTGAATTTTTATCTCTACCCAGCCTGAAGTCTGATATATTGAGATTGTGAGATGAGATAATATGACCAACATCTCCAATAACACCTGGTACATCAGTATTTCTAAATAGAATCATTGAACCTTTTGGTTCTAAATCTAGTTGGTATCCATCTATATCAATAATGCGTTGTTGGTCATCTCCAAAAACGGTTCCTGAGATAGAGAATATAGCATCTTGTGTTGTTATTTTAATGCAAACTTTATTTATTAAGCCACTATGATTAATCTTTGTCTCTTTAGATATTTCAATATTTCTCTCAGAAGCTACAAATTCTGCATTAACATAATTAACGCTATCTTCTAGCGATTGAGATAATATTCCAACTGTTGCAAAAGTAGTTAATGAGTCAATATAGTCTGAAACTTTTCCCTCAGTAGAAATTCTGATAGCTTTAATTTGAGATCGTGTTGCTTGTGCAGATAGATTTCCCATTCGTTGAATAAGTTCAAGATAGGGGCGTAAAAAATCTGGTAATTCGTTCTCTTTTATAGGTAAATTCAGTGCATTAGGATACGCAATATTTTTTGCCGCACTAATAGCATTCTCTGCTGCTTGAATAGCAATATTTTGTTGAGACTCTTTTGTATTGGCACCCAAATGAGGTGTTACTGTAACATTGTTTAAATCTAAAAGAGGATGTTCGGTTGCTGGTTCCTTATTGAAAACATCAATTCCTGCCATATGTATTTTACCATTGGTTAATCCCTCTAGAAGAGCTTCTTCATTGTATAACCCACCTCTAGCACAGTTAATTAATACCACACCATCTTTCATTTTTGAAATCTCTTCAGAGCCAATAAGACCAAGTGTCTCTTTGTTCTTTGGTGTATGAATTGTAATAATATCACAAGCTAAAATATCATCAAAATTTGAAGTGTAATCGATGTCAAAATCAGTTACCTTTCTTGGATCAATATAGGGGTCATATGCAATAACATCCATTTCAAATGCTTTTGCTCTTTTTCCTACACGAGAACCAATGTTTCCAAATCCAATAATTCCTAACTTTTTATCTTTTAGCTCTGTACCATACCAGTCTTGTCTTCTCCAAACTCTATCAAGTTTTAAGTTGTTATGAGCATAAGGAAATTGGCGTACGCATGAAAGCATGTGTGCTAAGGTTAACTCTACTGCAGCAATTGTATTTGCAGTAGGTACATTCATAACCACAATACCTTTTTTACTACAACCATCAATATCAACATTATCAACACCTACACCAGCACGAATAATAGATTTTACATTATGGGCATTGTCAAGGAAAGCTTGATCTACATCGGTAGATGAGCGTGTAATGGCAACATTAGCAAGGGGAATAATTTCAGAGATGAGCTTATCTTTAGGCTCATCTGCTGCATTAATAAGATTTATATCAGCATCGTTTGCGAGAATATCCAACCCTTTTTGGTGGATATGGTCACAAACTACGACAGTTATTTTAGACATCTATTTAGACCTTATTATCTTTTTTTGAAATCGCCAAAAACATCACCAAGAGTCATACTGTCATCTTGCTCAGCATTAATTTTCTCAAGTGCTTCTCTCTCTTCTTGACGTTCAAGTCTTCTTACTGAAACTCTAATTCTATCATTTTTAGCATCGATAAACGAAATAACTGCTCTAATTGATTGACCTTTTTCAATTTCATCCTCTTTTAAAGGAGCTAAATCATCAAGTCTAATAAGTGCATCAACACCTGGTTCTAATGAGATAAATACACCAAAGTCTTTTTTGTCTTTAACTGTACCTTCTACAATATCTCCATTTTTGTGACTTTTTGCAAACGCGGCAACAGGAGACTCTTCAAGAGCTTTTTTACTTAAAGATACTTTACCGTTCTCTCTGTCGATTTTAATGATTTTAACTTCAATCTCATCACCAGATTTATAAAGATCTTTAGCTGAATCTGATTTTTCCCAAGAAATTTCTTGATTATGAAGAAGCCCTTCTACCGCACCAATTTTAAGGAAAGCACCAAAATCAGTTACAGATGAAACTGTACCTGTAATAACATCGCCAACTCTGTTTGCTGATGCAAATTGATCAATTGGTTTTGGAAGTAAAGTTTTTCTTGAAACTCTAAGTCTTCTTTGTTGTTTATCAATTTCGATAATCTCAACATCAATTACTTGACCAATCTCAATGTAATCTTTAGGGTGTTTTACGTTTTTGTCCCAAGAGATTTCAGATACATGAAGGAATGCTTCTAAATCTTCTCCTAAATCAACAAAGGCACCATAAGGTTCAATATTTGAAATAGTAACAGAAACAGTATCTCCCGCTCTTAATGTGTTATCAATATCTTTCCATGGATCAAGATTTGCCTCTTTAATAGAAAGAGAAAGGTGTCTTTTCTTTTTATCATAATCGATAGCAATAACATTAACTTCATCGCCCTCTTTGTAATATTTAGAAGGGTTAACTGGACCTTTATGAGAAATTTGAGAGTAGTGAACAAGACCATCCATTCCACCAACATCAACAAACATACCATAAGATGTAATCTTTTTAACCACACCAAGAACAACAGCTTTGTTTTCTAATAACTTATCAACAATCTCTTGAGTCTCAGCTTTTTCACGTTCAATTAGCTCTTTTCTTGAAACAACTACTGAACCTTTCTCTTTATCAACTTTAACGATAAGTGCTTTAACTTTTTTTCCAATAGGGTCTGCTTTGTACGAGATATAAGAGAGGGTTCTTGGCATAAAGAACTCTAGTCCTGAAACATCTACAACAAATCCACCTTTATTTTTCTTTGTAACGATACCTTCAATTACATACTCTTGCTCTTCATCATACTCTTCGATGAACTCTGCAAGTGCTGCTCTTTTCTCAGCTAATTCATAAGATACACTTGGTCTTTCGCCTCTGAATCCAGTGATAACAACTTGAATTGTTTCGCCTTCTTTAAAGAAAATCTCTCCATCTTCATCTCTGATTTGATCTAGAGACATAAATGCTTCATTCTTACGACCAACATCGATAATTGCTTGATTATCTTCTTCTACAATTTTAACAATAACACCATCTACTAAATCACTTTTTGTATCTGCTTTCTTAAACGACTCCTCGAGCATCGCTCCAAAATCTACGTCTTCTATTTCGATATCTTCGAATTTCATGCTTACTAATCCTT
>Ga0256827_10002789_pt1 | contig 11167 bp, 10 predicted proteins | sample CV84metaG_FD_185977 | JGI IMG/M metagenome (GOLD analysis project Ga0256827, IMG submission 185977) | Hydrothermal vent microbial communities from East Pacific Rise, Pacific Ocean - CV84 | ecosystem: Environmental > Aquatic > Marine > Hydrothermal vents | place: Pacific Ocean: East Pacific Rise...
CCACCGCTCCCTCGCTTCGTTATATGGATTTCTATTAATGATTGAGCTTATTCTTTTTTATTTATTTGCTCTGGCGGAAATGTTTTCCGCCGGTTATTTATACACAACCAAGCACTACCCTTATCAACTAACTCCCAATCATAGCAGAAATTTCACCAAGCGAAATGCTCTTTATTTCTGATATTTTATTTTCTTTAGAACAAATGCTGCAGTAATAGCCCTTTGTCCATTTAGGGGTATGGAAATTCCACTGCTTATCTTTTGCACTAAAAGCCAAATGAAACTTTTGATCGGCTTTTTCGAAGGCAAAAGAGCTTAACGACATAGTCAATCCTGTCCCTAGAGCTTTCATATAGCTTTCTTTTAAAGTCCAAAGCCGGTAAAAGTATTTCACTTGTTTTTGCTCGTTGGGCTGACTAAGCATATCACTAATTTCTTCAGGAGTGAAAAAACGCTGGGCTATTTTACGTCGGTCACCTTTCATTTTCTCTACATCAATGCCCACTTCCTGATGACTAAAAGCCGCCACAACTTCTTCACCGCTATGACTGATATTAAAATAGTGACGCTCGCTGTTTTGCAATGAAGGCTTATCGTGTTCGTTATATAAAAACTTGAGTTCAGTCCAATTTATTTCAAGCTCTTGAGCATAGAACAAACGAATCAACAAATCAGCCATCAAACTTCTTTGTTGGTCGACAACAAATTTAAAAGCTTCAATTTTTGTGGTCAATGCATCAGGCAATCGTTCTTTTATTCGATTATAAAAGATTAAAAAGTCCTTTTCATCCACCAATTGATAAGAGTAAATCACGAGCATTTTACAAAATTACAAGAATAATAAAACACCGCTCATTTTTATGAAAAAAGTATCCCGAAAGGCAACTAATTATTATGTACTTTGGTCTGCTCTAATAAATAGGGAGTGGATTAAACTCAAAACTAAATTAATTTAAAAGATAATCATCATGAAGAAGAATTATTTCTTATTGATAGCCAGTGTTTTATTTTCATTTACTACGGTGTTTTCGCAGCAGCTTACACCTGAACAATTACAGAAAGGACGTTGGCTTTCACAAGCGGAATACGATAAAAGAGCAGAAACAGGGAAATATTTTGAACCCACCGATGCGCCTGACGGGCCGGTTCATGCTGTGGCTGAATTTGAATCTATGCAAGCGGTATTAATAGCTTACCCTTTTGGTATTCCTATGAGTTTGATAGTAGAGATGGCGGAAGATGTGATGCTAACCACTATTGTGGCCAGTAGCGGACAAGCCAATTCTGTTAGCTCGCAATACGAAAGTGCGGGCGTGAATATGGATCATGTGAATTTTCTTATTGAACCTCACGATACCTATTGGACTCGCGATTATGGCCCATGGTTTATTCGTGAAGAGGATAAAATATCTATTATCAACTTTACTTATAATCGTCCGCGGCCCGATGATGATATCATGCCCGTTAATGTGGCCAATATGTTGAATATCGACTATTATAATATGCCTGTTATACATACCGGAGGAAATTATATGTGCGACGGCTTTGGGATTGCCGCACAAACGCAACTTGTCTATCAGGAAAACTCTATTTCTGATGCTCAGGTAGATCAATATATGGAAGATTATCTGGGAGTGATAGATAATTATGTAATCAACGATCCTCTGGATGATTATATCATGCATATCGACTGCTGGGGAAAATTTTTGGATGTGGATAAAGTTTTAGTTGCCGAGGTGCCAGAAAGCGATTATCGCTACGAAGATTACGAAGCTGCTGCAAACTATTTTGCTTCACGAAACTGTGCTTATGGATATCCATTTGAGGTGGTTAGAGTTTTTGGACCGGGTGATTATCCATATACTCCTTATACGAATTCGCTTATTTTAAATAAGAAAGTATTTCTTCCCATTACCGGAAGCACTCACGATGCCGCTGCTATTGCCACTTACGAAGAGGCTATGCCGGGTTATGAGATTATCCCTGTTACAGCAGGTTCCAATGGTTGGTTGAATAGCGATGCCTTGCATTGTCGCACACATGAAATTGCCGATGTGGGTATGCTAAGAATTACACATATTCCTGCTTATCATGGCGAGGTAGAATATGCTGCAAACTATACTATTGAAGCAAATATCCACGCTTATAGCAATGAAAACTTATATCCTGATTCATTATTGGTATATTATAAGATTAATGATGGTGATTATGCTTCTATAGTGATGACAAATACTGAGGACGAGACTTATTCGGCACAAATACAAGCCAATCCGGGTGATGAGGTTGCTTATTATATTCATGCTGCCGACGAAAGTGGAAGAAGCGAAAATAATCCTTATATCGGTGCTCCGGATCCTTTTGTTTTTAGTGTTGTGGCTGGTGGTGATTATCTGAGCCTGACTCCTGATACAATTAATTTACTTGAAAACTATGAGCCAAGATTGGTAGTTAAAAACATTGGAAGCAATGCCATCGATATTCTGAATATTACTCCTGAGCAAAATTATATCGGAGGTTGGGTTATTGATCGTACAAATCCCGAAAATATCAACTATCCTTATTCTATAACTCCTGGTGATTCTGTTGAAGTATTTCTGACATCTATTCTTTCAAAATCAATTTTTTATGATAGTTTATTAGTCATAACCAATGATAGCACTTACCATAGTATTATTATGGGAGAAAGTGTTGGCATTGATGATAAAGAATTAAAAGATGCCGGTTTGAGCTTTATGCCCAACCCAATGAATCATCAAGGAAATATTTCTTTTGAGCTAAATCAGGCAGCAGCTGTTCAGTTATCTATCTTTAACCTACAAGGTCAAATGGTGAATACATTAGAGAATAGCCGTTTGCCCAATGGTAGTTATAAATACTACTGGGATGGCAAAAATTATAATGGTAATCCGGTCGATGGAGGTGTTTATTTGATTCAATTGCGCATTGATAATAGAATTATTAGTAAGAAATTCCTGAAGATGTAAATAGTTCATATATCTAAAATTTTGCCACGAATAGCTTCGATTTAAGTTATTCGTGGTTTTTTTTATCTGTGGAATTGCGATACTGTATAGATTATTAACTTTTCTTTGTATATCCTCGGAGACATCTATAAGCCTTGAATAATTTCCCCAAGATTTTCTGATCCGGAAATTTGCATTTTCTTTCGTAATCTGTACCGATTCATTTCTACGCTTTTAGGGGAGATATTCAATACCGATGCTATTTCTTTCGAAGCTAAATCGAGGCGGAGAAGAGCACATAAACGTTTTTCGTTATTGGTAAGACCTGGATATTTTTTATCAAGGCGAAGGAAAAAATCTTGGTTTAGTTCCTCTACGTAAAGCTGGAAAGTCTTTCTATCCTTATCTAAATACAAATGCTCGTTAATAACCAAAGATAATTTTTGTAAATCTTCTTGAGTACTAGGATTAGAAGCTGATGATTTGAGTTTGATAATCTTATTCCTCAAGTTTTGGATAAACTCATTTTTTTGAATGATATTCAATGCCAAAGTCATCATTTGAGTTTTTTTATACTTGATTTCGCTTTCTAATTCTCTATTGGAAACATTGGTTTCTTTTTGTAATAATTCTAATTTCTTTTTTAGTTCTTTACTCTGCAAAAGCAGCTCATCTTTTTCTTTTTTAGCTTTGTCAAGCAGTTGTTTGCGCCTATATTGGGAAAAGAGTATCGTAAGGACAAAAACAATTATAATCAGTCCGATATAGATAAAATGAATCTGATTTTTTGAGCTAAAGAAACTGTTTTTCGCTTCAATTTCTCTTTCTGCAGTTTCATCAGATATTTCTTGAATAAAATGACTACTATCGGTTGGAAAAACATTAATGCTGTGTTCATCTGATTTTTGTTGTTCTATTTGTTGAGGAACAAAGGAGTTATTGGCAACCTCAACCTTAAATACATTGTTTACGAAAAACAAAGAAACAAATGCTAATAATCCTGCAATGATAGGTGTTGTAATCCAGCCTATTGATATGCTACCTAAAACTTTATAATTTACATTTCTACCACCTTTTAAAAAGCCCAATCCAATAATTGCTCCAACAATAGCTTGTGAACTAGATACCGGAACCAATGGAATCGCGGGAAGCCCGAGAGATTGTACAAAATTGGATAAACCTTGCGAACTGAATACAAATAAAACCATTGAATGTGACAATACGACAACCAAGGCCGATACTGGACTTAAATCCATTAAATCGTTGCCTACTGTGTCCATAACCCTTTTAGAGAATGTGATAATTCCTATTGCTATTGCAATACTTCCAATCAGGAACAACTGCTGAGCTCCACTCAGTTCAAATAAACCAAAACTTATAGGGTCCAATGGGATAGCCGGAACAAAAACCCCCATTACATTGGCAATATTATTGGCGCCTAAACTATATGATCCAAATGCACCCACGGCAAGCAAACCAAAGCGAACATAAGCATCCAATTTAACGATATGAATTTGAGCTTTATTCAAATAGGTTGAAATAATTAGGAATAATCCGACAGCAAATACACCACCTAAAATAGGACCTGCTACCCATGTAGTAACAATTTTTGTAAGGGAATTCATATCGGTAGCATTTCCGGTATAAAAGTTCCAGCCAATAATAGCTCCCACTATAGCTTGTGATGTGGATACCGGCACCTTCCATTTGGTCATGGCAAAAACAGTAAGCGCTGCTGCTAAAGCCACCGTAAAAGAGCCTCCTAGGGCACTCACGCTACCTAATTTACCAAGAGTATGTGACGCTCCCGCTCCTTGTATAACCGCTCCAAGAATAACAAATATTGCTGCAATAATAGCTGCAGTACGAAATTTCACCATACGGCTTCCTACCGCGGAGCCAAATACATTAGCGGCGTCGTTGGCACCCAATGACCAACCTAAAAATAATCCACTAGATAGGAAGAATAATATCATCTATATTCTAAATTTGATGGACATAGATGTAAGGAGATCGGCAATTTCTTCTGCTTTATCAGAAAGGCTTTCAATATGAAGGCTGAAATATCTTAAATGAAATTTTTCCGAGAGCTTTACATCATTCAATTCTTGGAAGACTTTACGTTTGAAATCGATAGCCAATTTATCGGTTTCTTTTTCGTAATAATAAACCTTGTTTAGTTTTTCTTTTACGTTATTAGGATCGGTGAAAATAGCCCTACACGCAGGAATGACCATCTCAGCAGTTTTTACACTAGTCTCTGTCAAACGGATCAAATCATTATTCAATTCTTCCGGAATCATAGGTACTTCAGCGTCAAATTGCCCAAGATTTTGTTTTGAAATATCAATGATATCATCAATATGATCTATCAGTTTTAAGATTTCGACATGATGTGCCGGAAGCAAAGATTTAGATATGAGTTCACTTTCTATACTCCTGCGTAATTTATCGGCACGAGATTCCAGCTTATCAAGTTTCTCAAAATTATATTGAAAATTATGAGTGTCCTTAATAATGTAATCGTGAACTCCAGAGCGAAACACTAAAATACCCTGCTCTACAGTATCGATAAATTCGTCTATCTTATGTATGATCGATTTGGCAGTTTTAAACAACATAGGCAATCATTCTAATTGATTTTAATGAGCAAAAATACGTAAAATGCTAATGGCAAATGGTTTAATTGGTTTTTTAGCGCTTTGTTAACTTATAAATAAGATGCTTTGTAGAGTATGGAGTTTTTGTATACAACTGGATTCCATTGTTATATGTTGTTATTTGTAGAGGAAGTATCGATAAGTACTCAGATATATGTTGGGATATTGAAGAGATAATAAATCGGCACTTTACTCCTTATCACTCTTCACTCTCAAATCACTATTCACTAATCCTACTTCCCTTCAATCACCACAACGATTTCTCCTTTCACTTGTCTGTTTTCAAAAATTTGAATGACTTCTTCAAGGCTTCCCCTCACTGTTTCTTCATGCATTTTGCTTATTTCTCGCGAAATGCTAATTCTGCGCTCCGGTCCAAAATATTCAATAAATTGTTTTAATGCTTTCAACAACCTATGTGGCGATTCATATAGGACGATTGTCTGTTCCATTTCTGCAAGAATTTGCAATCGTGTATGACGGCCTTTTTTATGAGGTAAAAATCCTTCGAAAAAGAATTTATCGTTGGGTAAACCAGAATTTACAAGAGCTGGAATTAATGCGGTAGCTCCAGGTAAACAATCCACTTCAATATCGTTTTCTACGCAAGCTCTTACCAAAAGAAAACCGGGATCAGAAATGGCGGGGGTACCGGCATCACTAATTAAGGCAATCGTTTCACCACTTTTTATTCGTGCGACAATTTGCTCTACGGTTTTGTGTTCATTATGTATGTGATGCGACCATAAACGAGTATTGATATCATAATGTTTGAGTAATTTCGAAGAGGTGCGTGTATCTTCTGCCAAAATTAAGTTTACTTCTTTCAATACCTTAATGGCTCTAAAAGTAATATCTTCCAAATTTCCTATAGGAGTGGGGACTAAAAATAATTTCGACATGTTTTTGTTGTAAAAGTATGGATAATTTTGATTTTCTATGCTGCTTATAATTTTCGTATCAACATTAAGCCGTCTCTAATGGGTAATAATACATTTTCTACGCGGATATCTTCTTGGACCATTTTATTAAATCCGATAACACCCTGTGTATCTTTATCATTGGATTGAATATCCTCAACTACCTTGCCTCCCCAGAGCACATTGTCGGCTATCATCAATCCACCGGCATTTAATCTTTCAACTAAAAGCTCAAAGTATCGGGGATAATTCTTTTTATCTGCATCAATAAAAATCAAGTCAAAGTTTCCTTCAATCTGAGGGATGATATCCAGTGCATCGCCAATATGTTGGTGAATGCTATTCTCCAAGCCGGCTTTTCCAATATACTTATGAGCTATTTCGTAGAGTTCTTCTTTAATATCGATAGTATGTAACTCTCCTAGTGTATCCATGCCTCTTGCTAGGCAGATAGCCGAATAGCCGGTATAGGTGCCAATTTCCAAGATGCGCTTAGCCGAAATAAAGGAAGCCAGCATTTGCAATAAGCGCCCTTGTGCTGCCCCGGAAAGCATTCTAGGATGCATTACTTTAAGGTTTGTTTCTCTATATAACTCATAAAGTAACTGATCTTCCGGTGTAGAATGACTATCGATATATTTTTCTATTTTTTGAGGTATAATATCCATTGTTTTATTGATAAATAAGCATGCTCAGTTTTTTGGGGTCGAAAATTTCGTTGGCAACATCTTGAATCATTGTCGGGGTGAGGGCATTTATCTTTTTGTTCACCGATTTTAGATTGCTGATTCTATTAAAGCTCAATAAACTTCTTCCATTATTAAGCATTTTGTTGGCATTCGATTCTTCCGAAATAGCAATCTGACCGATTAGTTGCATTTGTGCCTTTTTCAATTGAAGAGGGCCCAATTTCACTTCACGAAGCATTCGTAGTTCTTTATGAACAAGCTCAATAGTTCGTTCTAGATAGCTCTGATCAGTTCCTAAATAGATAGAAAAATGGCCGCTATCGCTTAAGGCTGTATAATTGGATTCTAGGTTATAAGTAAAACCATATTTCTCACGGATACCCAAATTCAAGCGACTGTTTAAACCGGGGCCACCCAGATAATTATTCAATAAGCTAAAGGCTACTCTCTTGTCGTCTTGAATGGAATAGGCAATATTCCCTATCATACAATGGGCTTGATAAACTCTTCGCTTTTTATTAATTTCTACTGCTTGATATTCTGTTGGAACTTTTCTTTTAATTGGATGATGAGCAGATTGTAATTCAGAGAAATACTTTTCTGTTAAAGCAATGAGTGTGTCGAAAGGGATACTTCCCACCGATGAAAGTACCATTTTATCGGCAGTATAATGTTTTCTCACGAATTGCAACACATCGTTTTGTGTAAACTTTCTTACACGTGCTTTGGTGCCCAATATATTTAGTCCTAAAGGGTGCTTGGGAAAGAGTAATAAATCGAAATCATCGAAAATTTGTTCAGAAGGAGTATCTTTATATGAATTGATTTCATCAATTACAACTTCTTTTTCTTTATCTAATTCTTTTTGTGGGTAGGTTGAATGAATGATAATATCAGCAATAAGCTCTAGGCTTCGTTCGTAGTGAGGAGAAAGAAAAGCTGCTTGTATAACGGTTTCTTCTTTGGAGGTATAAGCATTTATTTCGGCACCAACATCTTCGAGGCGACTAAGCACATGATAGGCTTTGCGTTTTTTTGTTCCTTTGAAAATAACATGTTCAATAAAATGAGCCAAACCGTTTTCTTTCTTTAGTTCATCACGTGAGCCGGTATTGATAATCAATCCTAAATGTGATACTGTGCTGTCGTGATTGATATGCTGGTGCACCAAGCGCAATCCGTTTGACAATGTATGTATTTGATAGTCTTCCATAAACGGCGGCAAAAGTAAGTATTTTTCTTTGATTGTAACCTACGCTAGCTTTTCGCATCTAAGAAATAAACTTGAAAGATATGAGTACAACAAAAAGACTATATAGAAATCCTCAGGGGAAAGTATTTGGTGGTGTATGCACCGGTTTAGGTGATTATTTTGAAATGGATTTTACCATTATTCGCCTAATTTGGGTAATTGCCATATTGTTTGGTGGGGTTGGACTTCTGGCCTATTTAATTGCTTGGATTGTTATTCCGGAGAGACAATAAAAAAGGCCCGTATTAGAGTTTTCTGATTTCTAATGCAAGCCTTTTTTAGATCAGAATGGATATTTATTTAATACCCATCTTATCTTTTAATGCCTGAGAAATGGCATCTTTGTGTAGCATAATGTCGATAGTCTTTAGTGCAACAAAAGCTTCTGAAGCGTAGAAATATCCTTCATAAGGACTTCCTTTGGTGCTCCAGCTATTCTTCACTTTAAAGTATTTGTTTCCGTTTTGGTCTTTGGCGATACCTGTGATAAGCATACCATGGTCGTCAGTAGTTTTATAATTGTCATATTCTAATTGACGCATTTCTTGAGTAATGACTTTTTCTGCAATAGGTTCATCAAAACTGTAAAGCAATTTCTTCTTTTCTTTGCTATCCATTTTCTCCCATTTATCTTTTTCCATTCCGGCAATCTCAGGTTTCTCTTCGTCAGGGACAATGGCAACACCATTTTTCCAGCTAAATCCTTTTTCACTCACATCGGCACCCCAGGCTACAGAATATCCGTTCATTACAGCGCTTTCAATAATTTCCATTAGTTCGTTCACAGGAATATTATGAATTTTGTCGAGCATCCAGTTGTCGGGTACTTCAAGAACAAACTCGCTATAGAAAGGGTGGTGTGTATAAGAACCTATCTCAACGTAATTATTCATATCTAAATCTAAATATTCAGCAAACGATTTAGGAGTATATTCTTTGCCTTCGTAGTCGAATTTATCAGGAACTTCACCCAAATAGGCATCTAAAATACCATCGAAACCTTTATGCCAGGCAGGAGTAATTTTTCTATTCTTATTTTTAATTACAGTGCTTACATATCCATCAAGAAGAGCATCCATTTCGCCATGAACATGTTTTTCTTCTCCATACTGCAATCCTGTATAGGCTTCTTCAGGAATGGCTCCAAAATTTTTGTAAACCCAAGTTACATCATGGAAAGCACCGCCACCACCAAAGTTAAGATTGCCATGCCAGCGAACAGTTCTCTCTGCTTTTTCGCTATAAGCATTGCGTACTACAAACATTTCAGATAAATCTACTTCGATTCCCTTTTCTCTTAATATTTCTGTTTCAAGGAAACTGTTTCCACTAAAACTCCAGCAAGTACCGGAGCGGTATTGGTTTCTTACTCCTGTGGTAGGAATATCTTTAACCATAGTAAATTGATAAGCACTATTTTTCTCGTCCTTATCTTTTTTCTTTTTTGCCATAGATGGTAATGTCATTGCCAAGGCTAAAAGAATCAATGTTGCATTTCTAATATTTTTCATTTTAAATGTATTGATTGGTTTTGTTATTTATTAGTATTGTTCTCTTTCGTTGGGAAAATCTCCCGTTTTAACATCTTTAATATATGCTTGAACAGAGCCTTTTATTTCTTCGCTTAAATTATGATAACGTCTTAAAAAACGAGGCGAAAATTTTTGTGTAATACCTAACATATCGTGAAGCACCAAAACCTGACCATCAACTTGGTTTCCTGCGCCAATACCTATGACAGGTATTTTTACCAAAGCTTGCACCTTCGCTGCTAAGTCTGCGGGTATTTTTTCTAGAACTAAGGCAAAACAACCGGCTTTTTCTAGTTTTTCGGCATCTTGAAGCAATTGTTCTGCTTCGGCATTTTCTTTAGCTCTCACTACATAAGTACCAAATTTATGAATGGATTGTGGTGTAAGTCCTAAATGTCCCATTACTGGGATTCCTGCCGATAAAATACGGTTTATCGATTCCAAGATTTCTTCACCACCTTCCATTTTAATGGCATTGGCTCCGCTTTCTTTCATAATACGAATGGCAGAGTGTAAGGCTTCTTTACTATTGCCCTGATAAGTACCAAAAGGCATATCAACGACTACTAAGGACCGTTCAACACCACGCATTACACTTGAGGCATGATAAATCATTTGGTCTAAGGTAATAGGTAAAGTCGTTTTATGACCGGCCATTACATTAGATGCAGAGTCGCCTACTAATATCACATCAATTCCGGCATTATCGAGCAATGTGGCCATGGAATAATCGTAAGCAGTAAGCATGGATATTTTTTCACCACGATATTTCATCTCGTTTAATACGTGAGTGGTGATTTTACGGTAATTAGATTCTAAATACGCTGACATAATCTATTTATTTAGATATAGGGGACAAAGCTACAATTTAATTTTTTAATGACTATTAGGTTTTTGGGATAACTTGAGCAGTACCCATTTAATATCGACCTTAAAAACTGCGCTGAAACTCTTGCCCTCATTAGATTCTGCATAATATACTTTCCTCTCGTAGGATTAGTTTCTACTTTGAAAAAGTTTTGTGTGAAATCAAGTAATGATGATGTTTTTTTCATCATCGTGATAACAAATTCTATTCTTTTTTATATTTTTGGTTATTATCTATCAACCAATTATTTATTATTATGAATCAATACTGTCCTAAATAAATA
>Ga0256827_10002790_pt1 | contig 11166 bp, 10 predicted proteins | sample CV84metaG_FD_185977 | JGI IMG/M metagenome (GOLD analysis project Ga0256827, IMG submission 185977) | Hydrothermal vent microbial communities from East Pacific Rise, Pacific Ocean - CV84 | ecosystem: Environmental > Aquatic > Marine > Hydrothermal vents | place: Pacific Ocean: East Pacific Rise...
ATATCAAATTTGACTTTGCTATATTTCTCATTTTCTATCTCTTTCATTCTTTTTATAGCATTATTGGCAATTTTTAGAAATTTCTTTTCATCAAAAAGACCAACTAAAACTTGTCCTTTGGTTTTAATACCATCAAAAGTTCTATCTCTAAAGAGGCTATTATTATGTTGTTGAATTTGGCTTGGATGGTATGCAGGAAAAACACCTCTATTATAGACTTTAATTAGCTCAAATAGACTTTTATCATACTTTTCGTTTGGGCGAAGCTCTCTTATAAATTTACCATTTTTTTTATTTATCAACATAGAGTATAGATATTTTCCTCTATTTGAGATTGGTATTTGGTACTCTCTCTTTTTTAAGCTCTTTTCTGTTTTTGTTATTTTAGGACTATTTGTACAGGAGACCAAGAGAAAAATCCCTAATAGACCTATTAAAAATTTTAGATACCTTTCTTTTTTCATATTGATACTCCTATCTATTTGTAGTTGATATTTATTTTTTATATTTTCCTTAAAAAGAATAAAAATTATTAATTTTAAATAATTATAGTGATGTTGTCTTAATTAATACTTTTTATTAATGTTTTTCGTGAAAATAATAATTAGAAATAATATCTACTACAATTAAAATAAGTAATTAACACCTACATAAAGTTTGGAAAATGTATCCTCTGACTTAACAGTTGTACTCCCATAATAACTATTATAGTACTCTAAGTCATCCCATGTTCTATAACCATAATCAAATCCACTTGCAACACTAATATTATCTGTTAATATATAGTATGCACCAACTCCTAGAAGAACGCCAACAGCTTTATAATTATATTTTTCGCCAGTAGAATAATCTTTATATTTTTTATTAGAGATAAGATATGCACCACCTAATCTAATATAAGGAAGAAGCTCCTCTATAGGACTAATACTAGGAAGTGTAAGGTTATAATGCAAATTTAAACTCATAATATCTTTACCATTTAACCCTTCAACTGGATTTGCTGACTTATCTCCAAAATTGTATTGAAATTCATATCTGTCCCCACTCTTAATATCTCCATTAATCCCACCTATTTTAATCGAAGTTATAGTGGGTGATTCTGTATTGGATTCTTTATAATAACTGCCTATTTTAGCTGTATTTTTGACTCTATAGCTAAGAGATTGTTCCAATCCAATATATATTGAAGAATCTGCTTCTGTAGAAAGTGTTCCTAATATCAAAGCTAAAATAGCTGATGTTGTAATTTTTTTCATAATTTTTCCTTATATTTCTAATTTTTAATATCAAAGAAATGGGCTACTCCCATCATCTTAATAAACCTCCATTAATCAAAGAAGCCTTTTTCATATTTAATCTTTATAAAATCCCCTGATTTTAATTCAACACCATCATTGAGCTTTTCAACAATGACCCAAGAGTTATTATTTGTAATTTGATTTGATATTTTTCCCTTACCAATAAATTTGCTTTCTGATTCATTTATGGCATAAAACTCAATTTCTTCACCCTCTTTTGCACCACTCTTTTTACCTAATGTTGTTTTGACAATATCTTTTTCTCCATCTGTTTTTTGCTCTAAAATATAACCTTTCTCTGCAAAGAAATTTTTCAAATCCACGGAGATAGATTTAATAGCGACTCTAGCACTATTTTTTATAAGGATATTATTATTGGTTCTTGCCGATTTATATGTCCCTTCTGTCTCTGTCTCACATTTATCAAACGGTATAGATTTCACTACTTCAAGAGAGGGTAATTTATATATCTCAATGATACCATTTGTACAAGCTTTATATTGATGTTGAGCAGGTGACATAACTGTTTTACCTGTTATCAAAAGAGCTGGTGCAGGAGCTAAATATTTGTATTGATAAGTAGTATCATTAATTCTTCCATCTATTACATATTTAAACTTCTCTTTGTCTATATCTGATTTTGAACTCTTCGTTATAACAGAGTATGTACCAGTCGAAGATAAGTCACTTTTTATTTGTCGACTAATAATTCCACCTAAATTTAACAATTTAGCTAATCGTACACCTTTATTATCAAGTTTTATGATTGCAACTTTTTTATTTTTTGTTGAGAATTCCTCTTTTGTTGGGCCATAGCCACTTTTTTGCATTGTTTTAGGTTTGAAATTATCTAGTTTTATAGCAGAGTTACAACCATTCAATCCAATAACACTAATAAGTCCAATTTTTACTAATAATATTTTTTTCATCATCCAATCCTTATAATATTTTTTAAATAGGAGATAACCTCCTTATTGCTTTAATAATCATCAAACCTCACTCATAACTCACTCCTTCGATATACTTAAACTTCTACCTCTATATACGAACCCAAAAAACCTTTTTCCCCTTTTCAGAAAAAATTCAAAAAATTTCCTCCTCTTTTTTACTCGAATATTCAAAGCCTCTTCTTTTGGTATATCAAAATTTACCTCTTCTCCTATGATTATAGGTTGATCACTCAACCACTCTCCAATATGAAAGCTGTATCTATTTTGATCTCCGTCTTCTATCACACCTCTATGGCTGTTATAGTCAAATAGTAGAACTTTGCCTCTCATTTTTTGCTCTTTTGCTCATAATTTTGTGAAGCTTGATAGTTTATGCTATAATTTTATGGGAAATGATAAATAACATTTATTAATTACAAACTTCAAAAAATATTATATAGTATGCCTGTGCGTTAATTTTAGGAATTTTGTGTAAATTTTTTTGCATATTTTGTAAATTTAATGTAACTGGTTTATTTTTGTTAAAAGGAGTTATTATGGAATACTTTCACTATAAAGAGGAAAAACTTAAATATGTTTTTGAGGTGTTAAATCTTCAAAACAAAGAGATCTCAGAAGAGTTAGAGCTTGGACGCACCACTGTTGCCAATATTCAAAGCTATCATCAAAATAGATTGAGGAGACATCATCTATATGCAATATGTAGTGCATATAACATTCCTATGGAAATCTTTGAGGATGAGTCTATCAATACAAAAGAGAGAGTCAATGAGATATTGATGAATAGAGATGATATTTTTTATAAAGATTATGAACTACTCAATAAACTAAAAGGGGATTGGTATCTATATAGTTACCCTAGTAACTCAGCACTTGCACGGGTATGGGAGACGGAAACTACAATCTATGAAGATTTTTCGGTAGAAGATATGCATCAAAATAGAGGGAAACTTCTAATTGGTAAAAATCAATCCATCATCCTAAAAGAGAGCCATAATAGCAAAAACATAACCTCCATCACCTTTGATAATAACAAGGTCACCTATGGGGTATTCCCATTTTCTCGGGTCTCAAAGTCCAATAGTATAAATAAAGAGCTATTTAATTTTGGAATCTTCTCCAAAGAGAGACTAGAGCTAGATAGAGCAGAAGATATTTTAGGAGATCTCAATAGAGTTCAACTACAGATGCAACAAGATATGTTAGAGAAGATTAATGAGTGTATTTTTGTAAAAGGATAAATATGAAGAGATATTTGATTGCGGGATTAGTGGTATATGGATTGATAGGATGTGCATCAGTAGATACTCCTAAAAGCAATAAAATTGTAAAAAATAGTGATAGCAATAAAACTCAAAAAATACTTGTTATCAACTTAGATAGTACTTTAATAGATTATACAAAAGGTGGGCTAAGAGGAGATAGCAAAAAGGCTACTCCTATATTTATTGAACGGTATGATAAGATTGAGCTTAGAGGGGAACTTCTCAAAAAAGCAGACAAAATTAGAGTTGGAGATAATGACGAGGTTGCCTTTAACGAAGAGAAATATACGATAGAGACATCAGAGCTAAAAGCAGATGAACTTATTGTTATATACAATGGTAAAAAAAAGATAATGAGTTTAAGAGTTAGAATGGAGTAGTAGAGTATCAACCCGTGGGAAACCCCCACGGATATTTTATTTAATAGAGAAAAGAGTAATATTAACTCTTAATCTCTACTGTATAAGCCTTATGAGATAGTGCTGGACCTGTTCTTTTCATATGTTCAGGTCTTCTTAGAGTATCTCCTTTTTGTAGAGGACGAGTTAGTTTGTCTCTCCACCCTTGAGCGACTTTTAAGTTATTTTCATAGTTAACCCAAATATCACCAATAGTATCATCTGGACTTGCATGTTCTACACGGATTTTTAAGTGCCATGCGTGGTTACCAGCGATTGGGTCTGGGTGGCTTGGTGCAACAGCATTTTGCCACGCTCCACTTAGTCCATCCCACCAGATATTGTCGAGGTCTTTGTTGAACTCTTTGAACTGCCATGTCTCTCTTCTATCATACATAGCATCTTTTAGACCCTCTTTTGGTTTGAGTGTACCGATCTTACCATCCATAGTCATATCATATAGTGGCGCTCCAAGTCCCATTACACCTAGTTGATGGCTAAATCCTGGAATATCTACAGCATTTTTAAGCTTCCATCTACCAGCATGGTGAGAGTTAGCCATAACACCTGGCATGGTTGCCTCTGTTGGTACAGCCATTGCGATAAAATAACCCGAGTCAAGACCTGTAACAGTATCTGTAACAGTTACTTTGATCGCATCACCCTGCTTGATATTCAATCTATGTGCATCATCAGTATTGATCCAAACTGGGTTATGGTTTTGAGAGATCTCCATAAGGTGTTTAGAGTTTACTGAACGAGTATGAATATTGTATGGCAATCTAAATACTGTATTCAGTGCAAACTCGTTCTCTTTCTCCATAAAGTCATGGTGAACTTGAGTTACGATATGTACCATTTTCTTTCTCTGCTCTTTGGTTGTTGGGTAGATTGGTATAGCATACTCTGGCCACTTCCACTCTGCAAACCACTCTGAGAAGAACTCTAGTTTTTTACTTAGAGTGTGGAAACCTTGTTTAATCTCACCATCAACTTCAACACCAATGGCATGTTTCTCTCCATGATGACCCTCAACAAGAAGAGTTCCATACTCATCTTTTTCTACTTCACTCTCTTTATACTCATGACCATGAACATGATAGACATCACCAACTTTTTTGACTCCACGCTCTTGTGGTCTATAGATGTTATCCTCCTCTAGCCATGTACCCATATCTCTCATAAGCTCATAGTTAGGATACTTCGATTTAGGGTATCTCTTTTTTGCTGCTGTTCTAAGGTTTGGTAGGTTATCAAATGCTGCTTGATACCACTCAGCAATACTCACGGCTCTCTTTGGATCCTCTTTTGATGCCCAGTAGTCTCGCACACCCAATTTGCCATCAGGATCAACATACTCAACCATCAATGTAGCCCAGAACTCTACCTCTTCCCAGATCTCTCCAAGACCAGCTACCATGTGAGCCTCTAGTGTTCCTCTTGAAGGCTGTTTAGGTTTCCATCCTAGCTTCTCTAGTGCAACTCTAAGTGCGGGTTGTCTAAATGATAACCATCTACTTGGTTGTGTCGCCTCTGAGTGTTGGTCATGTCTCTCACCAGCAAGTCCAACAGGTAGGATATAGTCACAGTACCAGTTTGTCTCAGACCATGTTGGAGATAGGTTAAATGGAAGCTCAATCTTATCTTCTCTCTTTAGAGCCTCTATCCATCTAAATCCATCTGGGTTAATCCATACGGGGTTATACATTCTAGGTACATATATTCCCAATTTATGAGGAACATCAAGACCTTTCTCTTTCCATTTTGCTCTCCACTCATCATCAAGAAGAAGGTGTGGCAAGAGGTGACTCATCTCATAAGAGCTCAATGGATACTCTGGTGGCCAAGCCAACTCATTCCATACATCAACTTTATCAGGCTGTTTACCAGATACTGTAGCCTCTTGACCTTTACCATTTACAGATATTACATGCCAGTGGTGTAGACCAATTCCACCTTTGTCTCCAGCCATAGCACCACGAAGAACAAATGGTAAGAAACCAGCTCTTGCAATCATCCAACCACCACGGTGTGCAATTGGTCCTGCCCTCCAGATATATGTGGCAACTCTAGCACCAGCATCAATAAACATATCATATAGTTTCTCGATAGTTCTAGCCTCTAATCTACACTCTTTGACAACAAAATCAAGAGTATATACAGAATACATCTCAGAGATCATAGTGATGAAATCTTCATAACTCTCACCTTGAGGAATAGACTTAATATAGCCCTTTTCAAGCATTAGAGCCAACTGCTCCTTATTTTTCATCAATCTATCCCAGTTAACCCAATTTTTTACAAAAGCGTGGTTAACTAAATCATCTCCATTAATATCTTTCTCATTTAAGATTCTATTTGCAAGATAGAGATAGAGTGCTGTCTCTGTTCCAGGATAACAAGGAACCCATAGATCAGCGATACCAGCTGAGTTAGAGAGACGAGGATCCATAACAACTAGTTTAGCACCTCTTTTTCTAGCATCTGCAATTCTACCTGCTGCTTGTTGGAAGTAGTGACCAGCATCAGCAGCGTGAGATGACTGCAAGAAGATCAGATTGGCATTTGACCAATCAGGAGAGTTTCTATCATCATTTGTCCACTGAATTGTACCCTGTCTAGCTCCAGCACTACAGATATTTGTATGTGAATTCCAACCGTCAACACCCAATGATTGAGGAACTCTTGGTCCAAAACCATTTTCATTTGGTCGTCCAACGTGATACATAAACTGCTTTTTAGCTGTTGGATCATCACTAGTGATAATCTCACGGATCTTGCTACCGATCTCTTTCATAGCATCATCCCATGAGCTTCTTACCCATTTACCCTCACCTCTTTTTGAGCCTGGAGCTCTTTTTAGAGGGAAAGGAATTCTATCTGGATCATACATCTGAGACTGTGTGGCATAACCTTTTGCACAGTTTCGCCCACGGCTACCTGCGTGAAGTGGGTTACCCATATATTTTCTGATCTTAAGATCTTTTGGATTTTTGGTCTCTTTATAAGCACCAATATCAACCCATGCTGTTAAACCACAAGAAGCTTCACAGTTTGAACATGCTGTTGGGACAAGCATATACTCAGTAGCTTTGATTCCATTAGGGTTATCTTCACTAGCAACACCATTTCTACCTACACCACCTCGTTTCCAATCTTGACCATCGAGCTCTGTAAAGCTATCCCACTCAGCAAGTGGTGGGTAGAAAGAGAGGTTCTCTGGGGTTGCTGTAAACTTTGTATCTTCAGCATATGCAGGAGTATCTACCATTGTAGAGAATACCCCCTTTGCAAGAGTAGCACCTGCTACTGTATATGCTGTTCCTTTTAAAAATGTTCGTCTACTCTCAAAGAAAGAAGAGCTTTTATCATTCATTTTTTTAACCATCTATCTATTCCTCCTTAACTTAACGGTATCATCTGTGGGATTTCAAGCCACACACTTTTTGCAAGGTATAGACCGATTAGTGTCGTAACCGCTGCAAACTTCATCAATACTCGATTCTCCTCTTTGAGAGACCCAAAGGCAACAAAGAAAGGTATAATATATCCAAGAACCATCGCTGTCCAAAACTGTACATTATATGCTCCACCTGAGTGGACATATGCCAAAGTTGCTTCAACTTCTGCTGCTTTATAAGAGAAGAAATACTCTCCCATATACATCAAGAAAGAGAACATAACAGAGAGTGCAAGTATCATTGCGAGATCTCTTTTTGCCTCTTTTGACCACTTACCAGAGATCAAAATCAGTGATGCAGAACCAACCATAAACGCAGCAAGTAGCATCTGAATAAGCTCAGCAGGTGCTGCCCAAAGCTCTCTAGCAGATGACTGAGCCATAATAATAGCTGTATACATAGTCACTGGGAATGCTAAAAAGACAACAAATGGGAAAACTTTTTCATAAAGTTCACTTTTTGATCTTAGTGCTTTGGCAAAACCATTATGACGAGCAAAATCAGGAAACTTATCTGCTGCACCAATAAGTGCCATCAGAGTAATAAGACCTGTAAAGAGTGATGCCATCCATGCACCAACAGTAATTGCAGATGTCCAGTGTGGGTGAAGGAAGATATTTACCATTCTTAGAGGCTGGTGAAGATCTACAAGTGTAAACAACAAGAATACATTCAATGCAATAAATGAGATAAGAGGCATCAACCATCTTAGGCTAGGCATCTCCTCTTTTTTATGTCTATGGAGTAAAAAAGCACCAACAAGAATAACACCTGTACCTATACTTTTTGCCCACATATTTAGTGTAATCATCCAACCCCAAATTATTCCAGGGAGTGCAACATCGAGTGTTACAACAGCTTTAGTAGCTTCTATAACTGTACCATGATCCATTAGTGGTGTCCTCCTTCTTTTTTATGTGACTCATGACTTGCATCATTTGGCATATCTAAAAAACTCTCATTTTTCAAGTGATCATTATGTCCACCAAAAATTGGAGTTAAGAATCTATCTAAAATAGAGTGATGAGGATCACCTAGTGTATCAAGATGTGTGATGTTATTAAAGAGTCCATACCCTTCAATTCTCTCATGAGCTAGAGGGTTAAGTGTCTGATTACCACCTCCAACATAGAAATGTTTAGGATTAGTATGTTTCTCTGGCTTTCTCACCTGAACAGAGCCTTGATGCTCCATAATATATCTTGAGATATGTGAAGTCTCATCTTCTACATCTCCAAAAATATTCGCTTCAACAGGACAAGCGACTACACATGCAGGCATCATTCCACTTTCTATTCTGTGTGCACAGTAAGTACACTTATCAGCAGTATTTGACTCTGGATCCATATATATGGCTCCATAAGGACATGCCATCATACAACCCGCACAACCGATACATCGGCTACTATCTACATTGACTATTCCATTATCGAGATAGTGAAGTGCCGATACTGGACAGATTCTCTCACATGGTGCATTTTCACAATGGTTACATCTTAGTGGTGTAAACGAACGAGATGTATCAGGGAATGTCCCTATATCTATATATTTTACACGCAAACGCCAAGAGCTTAGTGGCACTTCATTTTCAACTTTACAGGCAATCTCGCATCCTTTGCATCCCATACAAAGGTTAAGATCGACTAAAAAACCTAACTTCATGTTTCCTCCTATTTATTTTGATAATAACTCTAATTATTATTTTAAAAGTATCTTTTATCTATAATGATAATTTATACTAATGTCTGTATATTAGCATCTTTATATACTTTTTTTATTAAAAGCGATTAGTTTTTTTTAATTAAAAATAAAAGGTATAACAATTTTTCTCACTTTCTTTTCGTTGGATATTGTTTATAAAAATTAATAATAATGTTAGTAAAAAAAATTGATCGTTCTATAACGAGAAAGAGAAGCTCGAACCTTTATGCTCTTCGCTCCTAATTTGAAGTGAACTATTATGTAGTTTTAAGACCTGTTTTACAATGGCTAAACCTAGTCCCATTGAATTATCCCAAGAGTGTTCATCTGTACGAAAAAACTTTTTGGTTACCTTTTCAATATTTTTGGAAGAGATGCCCACCCCTCTATCTATGACCATTACACTCCTCTCCTCGATTTTGACTTCGACAATATCTTTGGAGTATTTTAGAGCATTTTCAATAAGGTTTTTGAGTACAATTTCGATTAGAGCCTTGTCTGCTTTGACAATAAGAGTACTTTTTGATATATGAATTTGACGAGTTTTATGTCTCTCTTCCAGACTTACGATAACATCTTTAATCAATGGATATAGGTCAAATTTGCTCAACTGTAGCTTCTGCTCTCCACTCTCAAAACGGTTCCAAAGGAGTAGTCGGCTTAAAAGTTCTTCAATTTTTTCTCCATTATTATATATTTTAGATAAGAATTTTTGACGAAGAAGTGGAGGAATACCCTCATCATCATTGAGTGTCTGAGCATACCCCATAATCGAAGCGATAGGGTTACGAAACTCATGAGCAATAGCAGAGAGCATATCTGAACGTTGATGATTTTTTAGTTTTATCTTGGCGATATATTTTCTTTTTTTTCTATCTCTTTTTTTGATTTTTCTGAGAATTTGGATCAATTTTATATTAATATGTTCAAACTCTTTGGCAAAAAATTGAGCCTGTCCATCAGATTTGTCAAACTCATTGACCCCTGAGAGATACTCCTCTACAACAACCAACTCTTTAGCCACACGACGAGTGCTGATATATACAGAGAATAATATGAAAAGAAGAGAGATTATAAAAATACCTATATGAAATAGACTATTTTGATAATTGGCAGGAGTCAATAAAATAGCCAAAGAGTAGAGTGTCACAACGGATATGATAATAGTAACCAACCTAGTGATAACATACTCAACTAGAGATGGTCTCTTATATATTAATCTCTTTTGTAACACTCCTCCACCTTCTATTTAACTATGCTAACTCTTTTACTTTAGCTTTTAATAACTTAATATTTTTGGCATAGTCATCGAGTTCCTCTTGGATCTCGCTAACTTCCCACTCATCATCAGCCCACTCAAGATCATCTTTCCTAGTACGGTAGGCTTTTAACAACCTTTCAATATCTGCTTTAAGCTCTTTAATATCAACTATTTCTCTATTATCTACAATTTGCATTTTGTTCTCCTTGTTTTTAGAATCTTTTCACTATCTTAACGAAAATATTATAAAGACTCTCCACCTCTTTTGTAGAAGTTCGCTCATTTAAGGCATGAATTCGATCATTGATGACACCAAACTCCACAACTTCTATACCATAAGGGGCAATATGTCGCCCATCACTCGTACCTCCAGCCGTAGATAGCTTTGTTTTTACACCTGTTACTTCTTGTATCGCAACTCTGAGCTGATTGACAATATATGAGTCTCTATTGGTCACAAAAGGATAAGATCCTTGATCTAATCTCAGTTCATAATCTAGCCCTTCCAACTTCTCTTCTAAAAATTTTTGAAGACTCTCTTGGGTTGTTTTTGTAGAATTTCGAACATTAAACATCATCTTTAAGCTATTGGGAGTCACATTGGTCACCTCCATACCTGAACGAATATCTGTAATCACTAGCTTACTTGGTGCAAAATCATCATCACCATCATCCAGATCATATCCAGCTATCTGAGGAAGTATAGAGGCTATATTATGAATAGGATTGATCGACTTTTCAGGATAAGCAGCGTGTCCCTGTTTGCCTTTGAGAGTCAAAAATCCATTGATAGAGCCTCTGCGTCCTATCTTAATAGCATCACCCATCTCTA
>Ga0256827_10002791_pt1 | contig 11165 bp, 8 predicted proteins | sample CV84metaG_FD_185977 | JGI IMG/M metagenome (GOLD analysis project Ga0256827, IMG submission 185977) | Hydrothermal vent microbial communities from East Pacific Rise, Pacific Ocean - CV84 | ecosystem: Environmental > Aquatic > Marine > Hydrothermal vents | place: Pacific Ocean: East Pacific Rise...
TCAGTAGATTTAGAGAGAATTATAGTAGTAATTTAATTTTTTTTCGGCGGAAAACATTTCCACTGGAGCGGTTCTGAAAAGGTACAGAGTACCGTTCTATTTATTCGGTAAATGATATGAATAGAACGCTGCTCCGCAGCTTTAAGTAGTGTTTCGCTTGTTATTTTTATAAATAGGGCGCTGCTCCGCAGCTTATAAACCGTGAAGAAGACATTCCTGCGGAAGTCTGTGGACTCGCTTTCGGAGCGTTTTGTTTTCTTTCGAAGCGCAAAGTTTCATTTTATATGACAAATTATAATATCGAAGCGAGGGAGCGCAGGCCCGAAAAATCAGCGGGCGTGCCCAGGCCTTTGCGGGCCGATAGCATTGATTTTTCTTGACTTTTTGGTTCGTTTTGTGCCAAGACAAAATGAACATAGAAAATTTTTTTCTTTTATACTTTTTTAAAAAAGTATAGCAAAAACCACCGCTGTTGATAAAAAGCTACTCCGAATGCTTTCTTCACTAAAACAAAAAAACTCATCTTTTTAGCCGCTTAACATCATCCTTTGTGCAACATAATTTGTTTTACATTATTTCTTATGTCATCACACACTCAGCTTCGTTTTGCGTCTAACATCTTCAAACAGTTTTTGTTTTTACGCTCCAAAATCATTCTCCGCTTAACGCTTTTTCTCAAAGGCGGAGAAGACATTCCTGCGGAAGTCTGTGAACTTGCTTTCGGAGCGGAAATCTAATCGGCGGAAAACATTTCCGCCGGAGCACATACATAAAAGAAATAAGCTCAATTAATAAGAGATATCCATATAACGAAGCGAGGGAGCGCAGGCCCGAAAAATCAGCGGGCGTGCCCAGGCCTTTGCGGGCCGATAGCATTGATTTTTCTTGGCTTTTTGTTACTTTTTTGCTAAGAAAAAAGTAAATAAAAAAACATTTTTCTTTTATACTTTTTCAAAAAAGTATATCAAAAACGCGAACAATGTTGAAGCTAACATGCTTAAAAAAACAGCTATTTAAAAGACTGTGATCCTGATTTTCTATATTCATTAGTTTTTTATTGCTTATCAATAATAAGCAATAAAACAAAGGTTGATAAAGCGTTTCAGCCATTTAAAAGTATAAATCGCGCTCGCCTTTTTTTATTCGTTCAATACGTGCTTTTATTTCATCAATATTTTGGTAATCATTTAAATCAACCAATTGTTTTTCAATGACTTTCCAGCCTTTTTTTGCTGTTGAGTCCTTGGCATAGTCTTCAATATATTCGGCAAGGGTCAGTATGGCATTGGCTGAACAATATCTCTTTATAAAGCCGGGTACAGAGAATTCCATAAAATGTTCTCCTGTACGGCCTAAGCGATAGCAGGCCGTGCAAAAGCTTGGCAAATAGCTGTCGTCGAGCAATTCATCAATTACTTCGGCCAAACTTCTGTCGTCGTTAATTTTAAACTGCTCTTTGTTGAGGTTTTGAGCTTCGTTTTGTGTTTCATCTTGCGAATAATTGCCTAATTCAATTTTTGTTCCTCCATCAATTTGCGATACCCCGTATTTCAAGACTTCTTTTCTTATTGTTTCGTTTTCGCGTGCGGTAAGTATCATCCCTGTATAAGGAACAGCTAAGCGAAGAATAGCTACTAAGCGTGTAAATTCTTCATCGCTCACAATATATTTATCATCTTTGTTTATCATAGCAGCATCTTGTAAGCGAGGGAAGGAGATGGTATGTGGCCCAACATTATAACAGGCTTCTAAATGGTTGGCATGCCGAACAAGCGATAATACCTCGAATCTCCAATCGTGAAGTCCGAATAATGCACCTATTCCTACATCATCGATACCGGCTTCCATGGCTCTGTCGAGAGCAGTTAGCCTATTATTATAATCCATTTTGTGGCCCCCTAAATGGTATTTTTTATAGGACTCCCTGTGATAGGTTTCTTGAAAAACCTGGTAGGTTCCAATGCCGGAATCTTTAACGGTTTTAAAACCTGCAATATCTAAAGGAGCTGCATTGATATTTACACGACGTATTTCGCCCGGTCCTTTTTTAACGCTATATACCAAATCAACGGTATGGGCAATGTATTCTGGCGAATAATGTGGGTGCTCGCCATATACCAGTATCAGCCTTTTTTGTCCGTTGTCTTCCAAAGCCTCCACCTCTTTAACTATTTCTTCGTCGCTCAGGGTTTTGCGAATGGCTTCTTTATTGGAGGATTTAAAACCACAATACTCACAGTTGTTGACGCATTTATTGCCTATATAAAGGGGCGCAAATAATACGATTCTATTGCCATAAACCTTTTCTTTTAAAGTTCGGGCCCCTTTCTTTATTTCTTCAATCAGCTCCGGATCTTTGGCATTTACCAATACAGCCGTTTCCGATAGGTTTAATCTTTGCTTATTGAGCGATTTAGCAATGACTTTCCTTACGTTCTCGGCAGTACTTTTGGTGTTGTTTAGTAGTTCTTCTATTTCATCTACATCAATGAAAGGAGTCATTGATAGATCTTTAAGTCGATATTTCTCCGGAGTGAATTTCATAAAGCGTTTAATTGTTATTGTGATAACAAAGATACATGATTCTTTTTAAAATGAATGATTTTGTGAAAGAATTAGCAAATATATTTACACACAATAGTATTGTTTATTACTCATTGTTTTCCGTTCGTTTTATTGTGTTTTTTTTAGTTTTTACAAATCATCTCATTGGTTTTGTCTCTCGTATTTTAAGAATCGATATATTCGCAAATATTTTACAGTATATGCAGAAGCAAACTTTTTTTAATAGTTTTATTTTACTGCTTACGGCAGCTATTTGGGGTTTTTCCTTTGTGGCTCAAAGAAGTGGAATGGACTATGTTGGGCCTTATACCTTTAATGGGATCCGATTTGCTTTGGGGGCTTTGTCATTAGTGCCATTATACTATTATTTGAGAAAAAAAGATGCCTCAAAAGAAGTAAAACTACCTAATAATGCTGTCTTGATTAAGGCATTTCTTTTGGGAGGAGTTTTATTTATAGCGGCAAGTTTGCAACAAATTGGTATGATATATACCACTGCTGCCAATGGTGGATTTATCACAAGTTTATATGTTGTATTGGTGCCTTTTTTCTTATTGTTATTGAATAAGAAAATTTCTGTAAATGTTTGGATAGGTGCTATTATTGCCGTCATTGGTTTGTATTTATTGAGTGTTCGCAATTCGCTTGAAATCAATATTGGAGATGCTTTGGTGCTTCTTAGTGCTGTATTTTGGGCGATTCATGTTATATTAACAGGAAAGTATGCTTCCGGAGTAAATATTGTGTTATTGGCTATTATTCAGTTTGTTACTACTTCTGTTTTAAGTTTAATGATTGCCGTTGTCCGGGAGAATATTTTGCTTCAAAGTGTTATGGATGCCGCTATTCCTATTGTTTACGGAGGGGTTTTCTCTGTTGGTATTGCTTATACTCTTCAAATAGTTGCACAGAAGAAAGTTGTTGCCGAACAAGCCGCAATTATTCTTAGCTTTGAATCTGCTTTCGCTATGTTGGGAGGTTGGCTAATACTTCACGAAACGGTTGGTCTACGTTCTTTAGTAGGTGCAAGTTTAATGTTAATAGGAATTATTATATCGCAAATAAAATGGAAAAAAAAGAGTATTTAAAAACAGTAATAGGCTTATTCTTTATTGTAGGAATAGCTTTTAGTGCCTTCTCTCAGCAAAAATCTGATTTAGAGAAATGGCTGAATTCTATTGATGGTTTAACTTTTGAAAGAACGCCCTTAGATTCGGTACACCAAGATGTGTATACCATCTTTTTAAACCAGTATATTGATATCGACCATCCTGAAAAAGGAAGTTTTAAACAAAGGATTTATTTGACACATATAGATAGGAAACAGCCTATGGTTCTGATTACAGAGGGGTATGGAGCATCTTATAAATACATTTCGGAACCGGCCAAAATGATCGGTGCCAATCAATTAATTGTTGAACATCGGTATTTTGGAAAAAGCTGTCCGGATTCGCTCGATTGGAGTGCTCTTACCGTAAAAAATGCATCGGCAGATTATCACCATATATACACATTGTTCTCGCACTATTATCAGAATAAATGGTTGAGCTCCGGAGTATCTAAAGGAGGGCAAACGACTATTTTTTATAAGTATTTTTATCCTGAAGATATGGATATTTGTATGCCTTATGTGGCGCCATTGAATTTGGAGCAAGAAGATCCTCGAATCAATCTTTTTCTTAGGCAAGTAGGCTCTAAAGAAGAACAGGAGCGCATATTACATTACCAGAGATTGATGCTCAATAACTTCGATAGTATATTTCCTTTGTATAAGGATTTGGCTGCTCAATCGAATCAGGAATTTGCCATTGAAGATACTTTGACATACGAATTTATGGTGTTGGAATTTCCATTCTCATACTGGCAATGGGCTAGTTTGCCATTTGATAGCATTCCTCAGGAAATGAAATCGGCCTCGGATATGCTTAAGCCTATGATTAAATTAAACCTTGCCGATTTTTATTATAAACGAACATTAGAGGGTTTGATGCCCTTTATGGTTCAGGCTTATAGGGAATTAGGTTATTATCATTACGATCTGGATTCATTGAAAAATAATTTGATAAAACTCGATGATTCCAGCAATATTGTTTTTGTGCCAGATAGTTTGAGGTTTGAGTATGATAGTAGAATTATGAATGACATATATACATTTATTCATAATAAAGGCAATCAGTTTATTTATGTTTATGGCGAATTAGATCCTTGGTTTAGCACGTCTGTTAATCCCGATTCAAGGGTGGATGCTCTAAAAATGGTATTATCAGGAGGATCGCATCTAACGCGTATCAGACATTTTACCAAGGAAGAGCAGGATATGGTAAAAAAGAAATTAGAAACTTGGTTAAATAAAGAATAATGAGTGATTTTGTATTTTCATATCGAGTGGCCATTTCCGATATCAACTATGGTGGTCATATGGGCAACGACCGTTCATTAAGTCTTTTCCATGAAGCCAGGATAGCGTTTTTAACTTCTTTGGGCTTATCGGAGCTTAATATTGGCGATAATAAAGGAATCATTATGAAAGATGCTCATGTGGATTTTTTGGCCGAAATATTTCATGCCGATGAATTAGAAGTGAAAGTAAAATTAGGTGAAATTCGTGGCTTGTTGTTTTACCTGAACTATGAGGTGTTTCGTCAGTGGGATAAGAAAATAGTTCTTGAAGGGAAAACAGGAATTTTGGCCTTTGATTATTATCGAAAGAAATTGACAAGAACACCGGAATCTTTCTTTCAAAAGATACAAGAGCTTTATGGATAATAGAGTTATTGCTTTTCATTGCGGTTTACTGTCTTGCGTGATTATTATTTCGAAGAAGTCATCAAGCATACCGCTATCTTTTATACAAGTAATCTAACAGAAAATAGTGTAAATGATGAGTGATTTTAAAGAGTTTTATAATAGATTTAGCGCGCAGTTGATAGAAGCACGAAAACAAAATAATCCTTCAGATTTTCGTAGTTTACTATATGTTGTTGAACCCGATTGGGATACCGAAGATCAGCCGATATTTGTAGAGTATTCCATAACAAAAGCAGGACTTTTTGCGCTTTTTGGCGAGAGTCTGGATATCGATGACTGGATGTTAAAAGCACTTAGCTTTTCTAAAGAGAACGAAAGAACCGAAGTGTATTTTAAATGGATAAACCTTTATTGGAAATTGGCACAAGCCATTAGCGATCAAGCAAAACTGCAGGCTGCGTTTAGCTCATTATACAATATTTCTAGTCAGGCATTGGAAATGAAATTGGGTAAATATGACGAATTTGCTTTTCAGTCGGTTCGTGTATTTACACTTGCTGCTTTAGGAAAACATGAAGTATTGGAAGAAGAATTATCGAAACTCAAATGGGAGCCCATACCCCCAAAGCTGCTTCAGGATAAAGAAAAGTTAAACTATTTTTATTTGCATTTTTATAAAGTATTAATTGCGGCTCTCGAAATTAGGAGCGAACTCTATGTATCGAAAGCATTATTTATGATTACGATTGATGATTCATTGATACTTTCTAAAGCGCCATTGTCCAGAATATTTAATACAGTAGTGATGGATATTGCAGATATGCGCCCGGAATTTGCTGCCGATTTCAATACTTTTTACCAATTACGAAAGAAGTGGGCCGGGTTTTTGCCAAACTTCAGCTTGTTTACTATGATGATAGAAGAAGAAAATCTCAAAGGCTTGGATTATTTTTTTAAAGGTTTCGAGGCCTGATAGGGAGATAGGTTCTTGGCTTTATTAATCATTAAAAGATCGGCCAAAACAATGGCTGCTGCTGCCTCAATAATAACAGGCATACGCAAAGCAATGCAGGCGTCATGCCGCCCTTTTACCGATAGATCGCCAATCTTACCTTCTTTTAAATTATATGTTTGTTGGTTTTTTTTAATGCTGCTGGTTGGTTTTACTGCAACTCTAAAAACAAGAGGGTTACCATTGGTAAGGCCTCCATTAATGCCTCCAGCATAATTGCTGGCTGTTGTCCCTTTTTCATCTATAATTAAGTCGTTATGCTCGCTTCCTGTCATTTGAGGAGCTTTAAAGCCACTCCCAAATTCCAATCCTTTAGTGGCAGGAATAGCAAATATCAAATGGGCTATCAAGGCTTCTACTTTATCGAAGAAAGGTTCGCCAAGTCCAATAGGTAAATGCTTTACTTGGCACTCTATCAAGCCTCCTATCGAATCGCCGGTTTTAATGGCTTCATCCACAGTAGATTTAATATCTTTTTGTCCTCCGGCTTCTATCAGAGTGGCTTTAAACTCAACATCCGAAAGAATTTTCTTTGCTAAAACGCCGGCAGCTACTATTCCTAAGGTAATTCGTCCGGAAAAATGACCGCCGCCTCTGTAATCATTAAACCCTTGATACTTTTTAAGTGCAGTAAAGTCAGAATGTCCAGGTCTTGGAGTATCCTTCACTTGTCTGTAATCGCCTGAGCGGGTGTTGTTGTTTTCGAATACTATTTGAATGGGGCTTCCACTGCTATAGCCCTCGAAAATACCACTTAAAATTCTAGGAGTATCGTCTTCAATCCTTGTCGTTGTGCCTTTGCCTCCTGCTTTACGGCGGCCTAGGTCCTCAGCAAAATCGGCTGTAGAAATGGGAATGCCTGCCGGGCAACCATCGATGCTAATACCTACTGCCGGACCATGAGATTCGCCAAATATAGATAAGCGAAATATTCTGCCAAAATTGTTCATAGTGTTCTCTTTCAAGCAAAACTAGCTTATTAATCATATTGAAATGTCGTATTTCGGTAGAATTGTTGCTAATTTAAAATAGGTCAAAGCTTCGTTTGCAGAGAGCAATGTTAAGTGATAAATTCCCAAAAATTGTTTTTGGTAATACATTTAGAATGATGGCTATAGTTTTCAATCCAAGTTTTAGGAGGCTTTCATTTGGCTTTATTATATTTGATTTCATAGGCGATTAATTCTCATTTTTTAATTTTGTATTCTAAAATATAATAAAATATCGCGAAAAATATTAATATATCATAAATAATAGCGTTAAATATTATGTAATACACTAAAAACTAAAGTTATAAATAGATATGAAATTATAACGCTAAAAATGAAAATATACACTAAATAATAAGGTGAATAATTCGAATGTATTCGAAAAATTCACGTTAATTTAATCTTTTTTCAATAAATTATTTACGATTATTACGAATAAGAATGTCAAAAAATGCTTGGGCTTGGTGCCAAAGCCATTTTTCACCTTCTATAAACCTAAAGCCAATTTTTATACTTAATTCTTCGAATAAGGATTCCGGGTAAATAGCATCTAGGACAATATGATCTTGTCGAAGATTCGTCTTTTTTATGATATCGAATGCCTTTGGAATGGTATTGATGATTAGTTGATAATGGTCTAAAAGTATTTGGTCTTTTTGTATCGCTCTGGCATCGAATTTTGTAGCTAACTCTTGTGTTTTTGGATAGGTCCTATTGCAAACATCGGGCTTTATACCTTTTTGATTCATAGCATATACAGCAGCTCTAGCAGCACCTCCTGCGCCAATAATCAGACATTTCCCATTTGTATGATTAAAGAAATCAGAACTTGTTTCTATAGATTTGATAATGCCTAAATAATCGGTATTGTCACCAATCCAATCTTGATTGTCCTTATAGAGTGCATTCACAGCTCCAATGCTTTTGGCTGCGGGGCTTAGCTTATCTATATATTTAATTATGCTTTGCTTATAGGGGGCTGTAACATTAAAACCTTGATAATCTTTCGAGACAGAAAGGAATTCTTTTGAGTCTGAGAGCTCTAGTTTTTCATAAATACCATCGATATGAAAGATTTTGAAAAGATATTGGAAAATAGCCGGGCTTTTGCTGTGATGAATTGGATTTCCGAGAACGGCTAAACGAATGTTTTTATCCTGAGCTTGTTTCTCGTATTCCTGTTTTAAAAGATGTATATCTACTTGTCCGGGCGCTGTAGATTGCGAAATATCTAATGCAGCATAGCTAAATAAAGCTCCATTAAGCAAGCTTTTTATTCTGCTTTTTGTGGCTAATTCTCCCATTCCAAAACAAATAGAGGTTTCTTTTAAGGCCTGAACTTGTAGTAATATATCAATGTCCTTTTCTTTTTCAAGATGAGTTGCAATTTTGTATATATCTGGATGGTACTGATCCATTAATGTCAACACTTTTTTCAATTCAGAAAAGGATGGTGTATTTTTATAATTATGATACGAAACAATAAGCTTTGTCGAGGAGGATAGAAGCAAGGGTTTGAGTTCTTTGATAAGCTCTTCGTCGATATAAATATCTAAATCAATAAAGGCATATCCTATTTTAATAGCTTGCTGATAGGTTGAAAGCCGATCGTATTCTTGAGCTTGGGTTTTGCGATATGTAAAAATCAATGTTTTATCGCTCTTATCGAAAATACTTTTTAGACTATCAGCATTTAATGTACTCAAATCGAATCGTAATTCCCCCAAAGACCTTAATTTATCAATGGATATTAAAGCTTCCTTAAGATTTTTGGCATAAAAACTCTCACATATTTTATTCTGAAAACTAAGATTCTTCATATAAGCAAATGTATGTGTTTTTCTTATATCTGATTACTATGAAAACATATTGCAAATAAAACTAATTATTCTTTCTATTTTTGAAGTTCATTCGAGGATTATAATTAAAAGCTGATGAAGGATCAAAAAATAAAGAATGGCAAATTGCAATGGCCTCCGGGTAATATGGTTTACCCTATACCTGCGGTGATGCTGAGTTGTGGTAGTCATGAAGACGATTATAATATTATTACTATTGCCTGGACAGGAACTATTAATACCAATCCTCCTATGCTCTATGCTTCTATTCGGAAAAATAGGCATTCGTACGATACGATTATGAAGACAAAAGAGTTTGTATTGAATTTAACGACAAAAAATTTGGCATTTCAAACCGATTGGTGTGGCGTGCGTTCGGGTAAAGAATACGATAAGTTTAAGTCTATGAAACTGACTCCCAGAAAGGGGGAAGTGGTGATGGCGCCAATCATTGTCGAGGCTCCTGTTAATATTGAATGTAAGGTTTTTGAAGTGAAAGAATTGGGAACCCATGTGATGTTTATGGCAGAAGTAGTCCACATTCAGGCTGATGAAAAGTATCTGAATCAAAAAACAGGTGCATTTGAGCTGTTTAGAAGTAATCCTTTGGTATATTCTCATGGTCATTATTTTGAGTTGGGCGATCATATAGGTAAATTTGGTTACTCAGTAATGAAGCAGAAAACTAAAAATAAGCAGCCGAAAACGAATTTCAATCGTAGGAAATAAAAAAAGCCTTCAACATAATTGTTGAAGGCTTTTCTATTATTGTTTTCAAAATTATCTTTTCTTAGGATCGATTCCTTTTTGCTTGGCCATATCTTCCAGTTTTTGCTGGAATTTTGACTTTTTAACAGGTTTTTTCTTATTGGCTTGCAGTTTGGCATGTATTTTATCTTCGTCAATAGTTAAACGGATTAAATACATCTGACCGAATGTAAACACATTGGCTAAGAAATAATAATAACTTAAACCCGAAGCATAAGAGTTAAACATACCTAAGAACATAATTGGCATCAAATACATCATGGTTTTCATTCCTGGCATTTGATTGGAGCCATTTCCCATCATTTCGTTATTTACCTTAGTGTAAATCAAGGTAGATATGGTCATTAATAAGGTAAATAAACTCACGTGATCGCCGTATAATGGGATAGAAAATCCATTAGGGAAATCCCATATAGAATCATATGATGATAAGTCATGTGCCCAAAGGAAAGATTTTTGTCGAAGTTCTATCGATGACGGGAAAAAACGGAAAATGGCAAACAGAATGGGCATTTGCAAAAGCATAGGAACGCAACCTGCTAAAGGATTTACGCCTGCTTTTTTGTAAAGATCCATAGTGGCTTGTTGCTTTTTTACTGCGTCTTTACCCTTGAATTTTTCGTTTATTTCGTCAATTTCCGGTTTCAATACACGCATTTTTGCCGATGATGTATAGGTCTTGTATGCAATAGGGAAAAGGAATACCTTCAATAAAAGCGTTAGCATAAGAATCACAATTCCGTAATTCCATCCCCAGCCACCTAGCCAAGTAAATACATTGATAACGATGTATTCATTTATCCAAGCCAAGAGGAAGAACCCCCATCCAATTGGAATCTGTCTTTCTAAATCTAAATCGAAAGATTTAAGTCTTTTAAATTCGTTTGGCCCCAAGTAAATCTTCATACCAAAGTCTAAATCACGAGCGGAGTTAAACGGAATGGCTAATGTTGATGCCATTGTTATTTCGTATTTCGGATCTAAGGAAGGACTGTGAGACTGCTCAATTTCACCATTTAAGAAGGCTTCATTGGCAATTAAACTCATACTAAAAAAGCGTTGCTTAAAACTTACCCATTTTACTTTGCTGGAGAGTTTTTCTATTTCGTCATCATTATCAGACAATTCGTCTACATCATCTTGATAATACTTATAATAAATAGCTGAACCATTAAAGCGGTCTACTATTCGCTCTTGGTTACGCAAATTCTGAAGCCATGTAAAGTCAAGGTATCCGCTCCTAGC
>Ga0256827_10002792_pt1 | contig 11163 bp, 6 predicted proteins | sample CV84metaG_FD_185977 | JGI IMG/M metagenome (GOLD analysis project Ga0256827, IMG submission 185977) | Hydrothermal vent microbial communities from East Pacific Rise, Pacific Ocean - CV84 | ecosystem: Environmental > Aquatic > Marine > Hydrothermal vents | place: Pacific Ocean: East Pacific Rise...
ACGATAAAGTTGGATTTTTTACAGCATCAGAAAAACAATCATTAGAAAACAAATTAAATCAATATGCAAATCAAACATCAACGCAAATTGTGGTGGCAATAACACCAGATTTATTTGGTTATGATATAGACGATTATGCTACAAGAATTTTAGAAAAATGGAAACCAGGTCAAGCCGATAAAAATAATGGCTTGGTTATTTTAATAAAACCAAAAAACACAACAAAAGGAGAAATTGCAATTAGTACAGGTTATGGAATGGAACATTTAATAACCGATGCCCTTTCAAAAAGAATTATTCAAGCAGAGGTAATCCCCGAATTTAAAAAAGGCAATTATTATTTAGGAATACATAAAGCAATTAATACAATAATTTCGCTAAGCGAAGGAGAATATACCGCCGATAATTATATGAAAAAAACCGAAAAAGGTAGTGGAGTAGCAGGAGTAATTGTAATGATTATTCTGTTTATTGTATTTGGATTTTTTGGGCGTAGAAGAGGCGGTGGTCGTTCAATTGGAGGTAGCAGTTTGCCATTTTGGATGATGATGGGAGCAATGGGTTCGTCTAATAGTGGTGGATTTGGTGGATTTTCCTCAGGTGGCGGCGGATTTGGCGGCTTTGGCGGTGGAATGGGCGGCGGAGGCGGTGCCTCTGGTAGTTGGTAATCTTTTAGTATAATCTAATGATTGTTTTAAAATTAACAAGCTCGCCGCAAGTGTCGGGGAATTAAGTATCCCAATAGGGTTAAAAACCCAATAAAAAATACAAAGTAGAAAACCCTAAAATCTATGTGGTTTTGAGTATATAGACAGAACATTTTATAAAAAATAAAAAACGGCTTTATTCAAAATAATAAAGTACAACTAATATAAAAACTATATAGATTTTAATATAAAAATATTTAGAATGAATATAAATATCTAAATTACTTAATATGATAAAACACAACTATTTGTGTGCAAGAGTATTATCAATATAATAAAAAATAAAAAAAAATAAAAAATACATCTTTAGTTTCTGTTAAAAAATGTAATTTTACCCTTTTAAAATAATAATTCAAATATTAATATATTATGGACAAAGAAGCAAAAGTCGTTGAAGAAGTTGTAATTCGGTTTTCCGGAGACTCTGGCGACGGTATGCAATTAACGGGAACATTGTTCTCAGACACGTCAGCATTATTCGGGAATGATGTATCAACATTTCCTGATTACCCTGCTGAAATTAGAGCTCCTCAAGGAACTGTTGGTGGAGTTTCAGGTTTTCAAGTGCATTTTGGGCACAATGCAATTCACACACCGGGTGATTATGCAGATGTTCTTGTAGCAATGAATCCTGCAGCTTTAAAAGCAAATGCTCGTTGGATTAAAAATGGTGGTACAATTATCTTTGATAAAGATAGTGTATCTGAAAAAACTCTTACTAAGGCAGGCTTTGAAACAGATAACCCTGTAAAAGAATTACATTTAGAAGGAAATAATGTTATTTATGCTCCTATCTCTACAATGACAAAAGAAACATTGAAAGATACAGGAATGGATAACAAAAGCATTCTTAGATCTAAGAATATGTTTGCTTTAGGTCTTTGTTACTATATTTTCGATCGTCCATTGAACTTTACAGAAAACTATTTTGATAAGAAATTTGCAAAAGTTCCTCAAATTATCGAAGCAAATAAAATGGTATTAAAAGCCGGATATAATTACGGAAGTAACATACAAGCTTTGCCATCATATAAAATTAATCCTGCAAAACAAGATAACGGTTTATACAGAAGTATTTCGGGTAATCAAGCAACAGCTTGGGGACTTTTAGCCGCAGCAGAAAAAGCAAGTTTAAAATTATTTTGCGGTTCATATCCTATTACACCTGCAACAGAAATTTTAATGTACTTATCTCAACGTAAAGATATGGGTGCAATAACTTTTCAGGCAGAAGACGAAATTGCAGGTATTTGTACAGCAATTGGAGCAAGTTATGCCGGTAAATTTGCTGTAACAACTACATCAGGACCTGGTTTGGCATTAAAAACCGAAGCAGCAGGGTTGGCAGTTATTACAGAATTACCTCTTGTAATTGTTAATGTTCAGCGTGGTGGTCCTTCTACTGGTTTGCCTACAAAAACTGAGCAAGCAGACCTTATGCAAGCACTTTATGCAAGAAACGGTGAGAGCCCAATGCCAGTAGTTGCAGCAAGTTCTCCTTCCGATTGTTTCGACTGGGCTTTTGAAGCAGGTCGTATTGCATTAGAGCATATGACTCCTGTTATTCTTTTAACAGATGGTTATATTGCAAACGGAACATCTCCAATGAAGATTAAGAAAATGGCAGATTTGCCAACTGTTAAAACTCATATTGCAAAAGCAAATACAGATTATCAACCATATCGTAGAGTTGACGAAGAATTAATGATTAGAGAGTGGGCCGTTCCGGGAACAGAAGGTTTAGAACATCGTATTGGTGGTCTTGAAAAAATGGCTGTAACAGGTACAGTTTCTTACGTTCCGGAAAATCACGAAGTGATGTCTTTTGAAAGAGATAAAAAAGTTAAACAAGTTGCTGTAAATATTCCTGATATTAAAATTGATGGTGATAACGAAGGCGATTTATTAGTTGTTGGCTGGGGTAGTACAAAAGGACACTTAAGAGATTCTGTTTCAGCTATGAGAGCAGAAGGTAAAAAAGTTAGTTTTGTGAACTTTAACTATATTAATCCACTTCCAAAAAATACAGCTGATGTATTCAACGGATTTAAAAATATTGTTGTGGCAGAAATTAACTTAGGTCAATTTGTTAATTATTTAAGAATGAATTTCCCTCAATATCAATTTAAACAATATAATAAAATTCAGGGATTACCATTTACAGTTGACGAATTAGTTTCTGAATTCACTAAAATTATGGAGGAAAATTAAGATGACTGAAGTAGCTACAAAAAAATATACCGCTAAAGATTTTAAAAGCGATCAAGAAGTAAGATGGTGTCCAGGTTGTGGCGACCATGCTATACTTAATGCTGTTCACAGAGCAATGGCAGAGTTAAATCATAATATCGAAGATTACGCAGTAATTTCGGGTATTGGTTGTTCTTCTCGTTTCCCTTATTATATGAATACCTACGGATTTCATACAATTCACGGACGTGCAGGTGCAATTGCATCGGGTGTTAAAACTGCTAATCCAAAACTTAGTGTTTGGCAAATAACCGGTGATGGCGATGGTCTTGCTATCGGTGGAAACCATTTTATTCACGAAATTAGAAGAAATGTTGACTTAAACGTAATTCTTTTCAATAATGAGATTTATGGTTTAACAAAAGGACAATATTCTCCAACTACAAAAATGGGTACAAAAACAAAAACATCTCCTTTCGGAACTGTTGAACGCCCTTTTAAAATTGGTCAATTAGTAATGGGTGCCGAAGGTACTTTCTTTGCTCGTTCGCTTGATACAAATATCAAGCATGCAACTCAAACTTTTATTAATGCAGATAATCATAAAGGAACATCGGTTGTTGAAGTTCTTCAAAATTGTGTTATCTTTTCTGATAAAATTCATGGTTGGGTTACAGATAAAGAACATAAATTAGATCGTCAATTATATCTAGAACATGGCAAAAAAATGATTTTCGGAAAAGAAAATAATAAAGGTATTGCTATGGATCATGGTAAATTAAAAGTTATAACTATTGGCGAAAACGGACATACCGAAGCTGATGTATTAACACATGATGCACATATGGACGAGCCATTTATACATTTGATGTTAGCAAATATGGTTGGACCTGATTTTCCTGTTGCATTTGGTGTAATTAGAGAAGTTAAAGAAAATTCTTATGATATGAATGTTGCAAATCAAGTTGCAGAAGTACAAGCAAATACTAAATTCAGTAGCATGGATGATGTGCTTGCAAGTGGCTCTACTTGGACAGTATAAGATTTTTTAAATACTAAAAAAAAAGGAGATTTGTTTAAATCTCCTTTTTTTTATATTTTGTTGAAAAATATAATGATGAAAAGTTTTTATAAATTACTATTAGTTACAGTGTTATTTTTAACACAAAGTTTTTCGTTTTCGCAAACTAAACTTGATGAACTAATATATAATGCCAAAATAAATTATAACAAACAACAATACTCAAAAGCCATTGATAATTTAAATGAGGCTTGCAAATTAAACCCAAAAAAAGCAGATATATATTATGTGTATTTTGCTATATATAAAGATTTAGGCAAAGGAAAAGATGCCGAAGCCATTCTTACTAAAGCTATACAAAATATTGGTAACAAAGAACCCGATTTTTATGCAATGCTTGCATATTTGCAATATCAACAAGCAAAATATACCGAAGCAAAAACAAATTTTACAAAATTTGTAAGCTTAGTTCCTAAAAATGATGAATATGTTAAGGATATAAACACATTTATTAAATCTTGCGATTTTGCTATTGATGCAATAAAAAATCCTGTACCATTCGAACCAATTAATTTAGGAGCAGGTGTTAACTCAAAATTTGATGAGTATTTACCAACAATAAATGTAGAAGAAAACGAAATTGTTTTTACCAGAAATACTGTAAACGAATTTCCTAAATACAAAGGAGACGATTATCAAGAAGATTTTTTTATTTCTTACAAATTAAACTCTGAATGGAAAAAAGCAAACCCATTAGCCGGTAATATAAATTCTAACGATAACGAAGGAGCTCAATCTTTATCATTAAACGGAAAATATTTATTTTTCTCTGCTTGTAACCGAGAAGATGGCATAGGACAATGCGATATTTATTTTTCGCAAAAAGTTAATAATGTTTGGAGCAAACCTATAGTTTTATCAAAACCTCTAAATACAGAATATTGGGATTCGCACCCAAGTATTTCGGCAGATAACAAAACTTTTTATTTTTCGAGCGATCGCCCTGGTGGTTATGGAGCTCAAGATATTTGGTATTGCACTATTGATAAAAATGGACAGTTTTCAGAACCAAAAAATTTAGGTCCAACAATAAATACAAGTGGTTCAGAAATGTTCCCGTTTATACATTCCGACAATAAAACTCTTTATTTTACATCTGATAAACATATTGGAATGGGTGGAAACGATATTTTTGTTACTAAGTTAGAAAACGGGAAATGGTCTGAGCCAAAAAATCTTGGATATCCTATAAATACATCGAAAGATGAGAACAGTTTGGTGGTAAATGCAAAAGGTTCTACAGCTTATTTTTCGTCGAATAGAGATGGCGGAATGGGCGGAATAGATATATATAAATTTAATATTTATGATGAAATAAAACCTGAACCTATTACCTATCTTAAAGGTATTATTAAAGACGAAGAAACAAAACAACCACTGCAAGCTATTTTTGAGCTTTACGATTTAGATAATAATAAATTGATTAAAAAATCGTATAGTAGTGGAACAAACGGAGCATTTCTTATTCTTGTTCCGGGTAATAAAAATTATATGATTAATGTAAGTAAAGAAAACTATATTTTTTATTCCGATAATTTTTCGCTTAAAGAAAACCAAGATGAAATATTTTATAAAACTATTGAACTGCAAAAGATTAAAGAAGGTAATAAATTGGTTCTAAAAAATATTTTTTTCGAAACAAACTCTTTTAAACTTAAAGATGAATCTAAACTTGAACTAACAAAATTGCAAGATTTTATGATAAAATATCTTAGCACAGAAATACAAATTGAGGGATATACAGATAATGTTGGAAGCGATGTTGCAAATCAAACTTTATCAGAAAACAGGGCAAAAGCTGTAATGAGTTATTTAATTGAAAAAGGAATAACCAAAGACCGACTTAGTTATATCGGCTATGGCGAAAAAAGCCCTATAGCCGACAATAATACCGAAAAAGGCAGAAAAATAAACAGAAGAACAGAGTTTAAAATTATCTCTAAATAAAAATAATGGCATTTCCATACAGTATATCAAAAAAATTTATATTTCTTGATGAAAAATATCAAGGGCTAACAAAGGCATATCTACGAAAAGCAATTATAAGTGTTTTTTCTGATGACGAATTTGAAAAAGAAGAAAATAATGTTATCAGATATAAAAGTAAACAGTCTTTAATAAGTTTTAATTATTATTACGATATTGTTTTTGATAAAAATGAAGGAACAAATATAAAATTTATTATTAATCTTGCCAGTTTACTGCAAATAACTGTTGTATTGCTGGTTATGATAGCTCTTTTATCAAAGTTTGCATTTAAAGATTACCTTATCTTTTCGGGAATATTTTTAGTAATTTTTTATTTTGTAAATCTTGTTTTTATTCAATCTAGAATAAGTCGCAAGGTAAACAAAGCACTTAATATGCTTGGCTATAATATAGAATCAGATTTTTCGCCGGAGCAAAAACAGTGGATAGCCGACGAAACAAAATGCCCTGCTTGTGGTGGCGATATTTACGAAAACGATATAATGTGTAAATCGTGTGGTTTAAAAATAAAGCAGAATCGTTTTACAAAGCCACTAAATATAAATCAAAACAAAGAACAAGGGCAAATAAAATATCACTACAAAGAAAAAAAAGATTAATTTTAGCAGATGAGAAAACTCTCGGCAAATTACATATTCGACGGAAAAGCTAAGTTCTATAAAAACGGCATTTTGCATTTAGATGATAATGGTAAAGTTCTGCAACTTATTGATACTGATGGAGACCTGCAAGAAGAGAGCCAATTAGAATTTTATAATGGAATTATTACTCCGGGTTTTGTAAATGCTCATTGTCATATAGAATTGTCGAGTTTAGAAGGAAAATTATCGCCTAAAAAAGGATTGCCAAATTTTATAAACGAAATAATATCATTAAAACAAAATTTAGAAATTAATGCAATAGAAAAAGCCGATAAATTAATGCAAAATAACGGTATTGTTGCAGTTGGCGATATTTCAAATTCCGATATTAGTTTTTCGGTTAAACAAAAAAGTAAAATAAAATATCATAGCTTTATAGAGCTTATCGCTCCCGATAATAATAAAGCTTATGATGCTTTAAACTTTGGCAAAATATTAAAAACTAAAGCAGATAGTTTTAATCTGAAATCGAGCTTAGTCCCTCATGCAACATACTCTGTTTCGCAAAAAATATTGCAATTAATAACAGAAATTGCCTACAACGAAAATACAATTATCAGTTTTCATAATCAAGAAACCGAAAGCGAAAATCAAATGTTTTTAGAAGCTAAAGGTAACTTGTTAGATAGGCTTAGAAAGCTTAACGATTTTTATAAAAATTTTAAACCCACATATTTTAACTCATTGCCATCAACAATGGTGCATTTGCCAAAGTGCAATAAAACAATCTTGGTGCATAATACTTTCTCGAATGCAAAAGATATTAAATGGGTAAAAGATTATACAGAGCATGCTTTTTGGTGTCTTTGCCCAAATGCGAATCTATATATAGAAGATAAATTACCTGATATTAACCTGTTGAAAAACAGTGGTATAAAAATATGTTTGGGAACAGATAGTTTTGCCTCTAACACAAATCTTTCTATTCTTGACGAGATGAAAACAATTTCAAGTAATTTTGAAATTGACTTATCTGATTTATTAAAATGGGCAACAATAAACGGAGCCGAAGCACTTGATTTACATTTTAATATCGGTAGTTTTGATATAGGAAAAACACCCGGAGTTAATTTAATTGAAAATGTAGATTTAAAAAACTTGAAACTAAAAGAGGAAAGTTTTATTAGAGTTTTAGTGTAAGGTTTTATAAAAAATCAGCGTCTAAAATAAAAAAACATATGAATAAAACAGTTTTAATAACAGGAGCCTCCGGAGGAATAGGCAAAGAACTTGCAATTATTTATGCTACAAATAGTTATAACCTAATATTGATAGCACGTAGCAAAAACAAACTTGATGATTTAAAGCAAGAACTTGAAAAAACTTACAAAGTGGAAATCACAAATATATCTTTAGATTTATCTAATCAAGATTCTGCTGAAGAGTTGTTTGGTATTGTTAAAGAAAAGAAATTACAAGTTAATATATTAATAAATAATGCCGGATTTGGATTAAATGGAGAATTTACCGAAATTAATATAAATTCTCAAGTTGAAATGATTAATTTGAATATACTTACACTCACAAAACTGAGCAATATTTTTGCAAAAGAAATGCTTCAACAAAACTCGGGGAATATTGTAAATATTGCCTCTACGGCAGCATTTCAACCAATATCAAACTTTGCAGTTTATGCTGCAACTAAAGCTTATGTACTAAGTTTTTCAGAAGCAATAGCCATTGAATTAAAAAATAAAAACATAAATGTGACAGCTATTTGCCCAGGAGCAACAAAATCTAATTTTATGGATAATGCGGGGGTCAAGAAAATTAGATTTCTATCAATAGCAAACTCTAAACAAGTTGCAGCATTTATTTTTAAATCTGTTAATAATAAACAAATGATAGCAATACACGGCTTTTTAAATAAGCTAATAATTTTTTTGTTAAGATTTGCTCCACGTAGTTTGGTAAGAAAAATAGCAGGTGGTTTTTTTGATAAGTAGGGTCTACTGAAAAACGCATAACAGATTGTTATAAAACCATTTAAACTAACACACGCTATTGTAAGTGCAAACTTTTTAAAACATATGTGCTTATAAGTTTACATTTACAAATGTTATAATCATAGTTTTCAGCAAACCCTAAGTAAATATTTCTTTGTAAAAAGAACCCTTAAAGGTATAACAGTTTGTTCATTAAAGATATGAGCTTTCATTGTTCGGTTAAAATATAGGTATTATTAAATTACATACAGGTTTTGTACAGGTAATAAAAATGTAAATTATAAAAAAAACACTATTTTTAAAAGAAAAATTTATTATGAAAAAATTATATTTTGCAATATTTTTATTAGTGTTATCTTTTGTTATAAAAGCACAAACATCACACGATTGTATTAGTGCAATACCAATTTGTTTTGATGTTTATGATGAAGATCATGAACCTAATGGAGAAGGAGGAAGTGTTGAATATTCGCAATGTAGTGGCGGAGAATTTAATTCTAATTGGTATATTTTTACTGCCCAACAATCAACCGAAATTACTTTTACAATAACACCAGGAAATAGTAGTGATGATTATGATTGGGCAATATATGATATAACAGATGTTGGGTGTGAACAATTAGCCTTAGCTCCTGGAGATGCCGGTTATGACCCCACTGTAGAAATATCATGTAATTTTTCAATAACTGCTGGTAACACTGGTACACGTCAAGGTGAAACAGCAACTCACCAAGATGATCAAGGAACACCTTGGAATGCCCCCTTTAATATTGTTCAAGAAAGGCAATATGTAATTTATTTATCTTCTTTTGGTGGAAATTCTGGCAATGGTTATAATATCAATTTTAGTAATGCTAGTGCAATGGTAGATCATTCCGACCCTCATTTTACTGATGTAACACCTATTCCATCTTGTGGAGACGATACAATAGTTATTAAATTTAGTGAAAGAGTTGAATGTGCAAGTTTAACAGCCTCTGAATTAGAATTAACAGGTCCAGGTGAACCATATACTATTACAAATTTAATTTGCAATTCAGGAACAGATTATAGCCAATTTTTCACCTTAGTAGTTTCTCCGGCAATATCAGGAGGAGGACAATATACTGTTACATTAACAGGAGATGCCTCTGATGCGTGTGGTAATACTGTAAGTGGTGAAAGTTTTAATTTTAATGTTTCAGGAGTTAGTGCAAGTGCAAATGTTTCTCAACAAGTAGCATGTTATGATAGTTCTGATGGTAGTGCTATTGCTAATGCAACAGGAGGTACTGCTCCGTATGAATATTTATGGTCAAATTCTGCAAATACATCAAGCATCTCAAATTTATCAAATGGAACATATACCGTTACTGTTACTGATGCAACAGGTAATTGTTTTGATACATCATCGGTTACAATAACTCAACCTACAGCAATAACAATTAACGGAATTTTAAAACAAGAACCTGCTTGTAATGACTCTACAGATGGTCAATTATCAGTAGATAACCCAAGTGGAGGAACACCCGGATATACATATCATTGGTCATCAGGAGCAAATACACAAATAGCATCTGGCTTGGGAGCAGGAACTAATTATGCTGTTACAGTATCAGATTCTCATGGCTGTAAATTTATAAAAAATAATATTCACTTAAATCAACCTTCAGCATTAACGAACAATAATAATATTACAGATGTTACCTGTCATGGTAGCTCTAATGGAAGTATAGCAACAAATGTTTCGGGAGGAACTGCTCCATATTCTTATGTGTGGAGTGCAAATACAGCTGGGCAAACTGGGGCAATAGCTAATAATTTAGATGCAGATACGTTCAGCTTAATAATTACAGATGACCATGATTGTAAATTAGTATATAATAATAATATTATAGTATCAGAAGATCCTTCTATTATAATAACAGAAACAATTAACCATGATGCAACATGTGGAAATTCAGATGGAACTTCTACAGTTTCAGCTACAGGAGGCTCAGGTAGTGGATATACCTATATTTGGAATATAACACCAAGTCAATCAGGAGAAACCTTATCTAATGTTTCATCGGGTTCGTATATTGTAACCGTTACAGATTCTCACTCATGTTCAGATAGTTTGCAAATTAATATAAATGATGCAAGTGCTCCGATAATCACAGAAATCACAACATCTCATATAAATGTTTTATGCCATGGTGATAGTACCGGAATAGCAGAAATATCAGCTACAGGAGGCACAGCTCCATTAAATTATTATTGGTCAAGTTCCTCTAATACAGCAACAACAGAAACAAATTTAGCTGCAGGACAATATACAGCATTTGTAGTTGATGCGAATGACTGTGTATCATCAATACCTATAAATATTACAGAGCCAGACGAATTACATGTTATAATATATAGTTCTACTGATGCAAGTTGTAATGGGTATAACGATGGGCAAGCTATTGCTTCATCAAGTGGAGGACCAGTTGGAACAGATTATTCTTACCAATGGAATGCTGGAGGATCTACAGATTCTGTTGCTAATATAAATTTGCAAGCAGGAACATATACTGTTACGGTTACAGACGATAATAATTGTACAACTCAAAAATCAATAACAATAGCTGAACCAACCGCAATTT
>Ga0256827_10002793_pt1 | contig 11161 bp, 7 predicted proteins | sample CV84metaG_FD_185977 | JGI IMG/M metagenome (GOLD analysis project Ga0256827, IMG submission 185977) | Hydrothermal vent microbial communities from East Pacific Rise, Pacific Ocean - CV84 | ecosystem: Environmental > Aquatic > Marine > Hydrothermal vents | place: Pacific Ocean: East Pacific Rise...
TCCAATTCTCTTGAAATGATATCGGCTGTAGTCCCACCGGATATCACTTTCCGGCCTTTAAAATTCTTGATAATACGAGCCAGCTCTTCATCCTGTTTCTTACTGATAGGCGGGCCTGTGCAAAGCAATAATTTACGAGGTTCTCTAAAATAAATACCGGCACAGCTGGTATCGTCTTTAGAATGGAACATATCATTCTGGAAAGCTCTATTAACGGTTAACACTGCGAGTTTTCTGGCCGAGATCACCGGGTTCTTTTTTATCTTTTCTATCACAAAATCGGTAGCTGCTTCTACGCCCCAGCCAAAAGGATATTTGGTACTTCCCAAACCGGATTGTGAGATGCCATCGGACCAATAAATAATACGGTCTTCTTTTTGAGGAGTGAAGGAACAATAGAGCAGCTCCTTGGTATTCTTCCCTTCGTTGAGCAAAAGGCATTGCCAACCGGGATTAAACACCTTATGATCGCGAATTATCACACATGGAGGATTGTCGTATTCCAGGATGGACACCTTGCCGCCTATCTCGATATCTACAATGGTAAAAGTAGCATAACTGATTTGTCGCACACTGCACACGGGCAGCGTTTTCATGATGATTTCGGCAATCTTTCGGGGTTGTTTATGCTCTTTAGTGAAACTCACCGCCATGGTGGCTGTCAGGGTAGCCAGCATATTAGCTTTTACACCATGCCCCATACCATCGGATAACACACATACAATCCGGTTCTCCTGTTCCACCTTTTTGCTGATAAAAACATCGCCACAGATACGTTCTCCCTCATGGTTAATTTGCTGACAATTGATATCGATATGTATATTATCTCTTTCCATTATTATTTATTCAAGAGATTGATATTAAAGGGATTATCTTTAGGATTCTTGGTATCTGTCTTGTCTTTTTTATACGACTCCAATATGGAATTAAGCATCTGCTCGGTTTCCGCTGCACCTTCACCCAATAAAAACCCAATTTTTTGTACCATCTCCAGGTTTTTATCAATCACTTCGGTAACGCGTTCTATCACATGTTCCTTCTGTATCTCCGGTGCTTTTAGATTCCTGAACACCGCCCCCACTATTTCTTTATCTTTGATTTGAAACAGCGAAGTGGTGTAAATCTCACCATTCAAATGGATGTCTCTGTTGATGATATTTTCGCCGGAGTTTAAGACGAAAGTGAATAGTTTCTGGGTTGGAAAATCGATAAATTTCTTTAAATCGGCACCAATTAAAGCTGGAATCACTTTGGCAATTTCCATGGCATCTTCGCCTAAAATATTGATCAATCCTTTATTCGACTGCAAGATCTTTAAATCCTTATCCACAATAATAACCGCCGAAGGCAGCTCCTGTAACATGGTATTGGTGATTTTATGGGCTTCTTCCATTTTAAGCTTATCCGAAAGAGCCTGCTTTTTACTGCTTTCCAACTCATGCCTGGTATCTTCCATTAACTCATTAGCCTTACTCAACTCACGAATCGTTTTACGGTTATTTTTCAGGTTATAAGTAAAACACATCATGGGCTCGGCCAAACCTTCAGCCACAGCAATAGAAAACTCGGTGCAGTTATCGTAACCACAAGCCCCACAGCCTCTTTCGCTAAAAGCATTATTCTTTCCTATCAGGTTCAGGGTTTTGTCGATCTCTTTTTGTGATGGCTTGGGCCTGCGCTGATCGTTGATTTTAAACGACGTAGAATAATCCACCTTAGCATATTTGTCTATAGCTTCCTGCCAACGCTCTTTATCAAAAGATTTTTGCCGTTTTTTGGTAAATTTCACCACTTTAGACTGCTTGATAAAACGGCTCAGGTTCGATTGTGTTCCCGGCCCGCTAATACATCCATTGCAGTAAAAGATATTTAAGTGTTTTTTTATCTGTGTAACATCTTGGTTGAAGTTTTGCAAAGAATTCACAAAGTCTTTATGCCCTTCGCAGCTAATAACTCTTGAGGTGATCAGGTCTTCCGACTCTCCCATGATTTGCAATAAGCCATTGCTGATAGGATATAAGGAGCCTTTATGCGAAATGGGGCTATCGAACTCCGAGAACCTCAGGTTCTTCTCTTCGATTCCCAACTCTTCGAATATGGTTCTCAGCTCTTCGAAGGTTAAAACAGCATCAATCACCAACTCATCCTTATAGCGTTTGGCCTCATCTTTAGCGGCTATACATGGGCCTATATAGATGACTTTGACCTCTTTACCATATTCTTGCCTTATTATTTTAACGCTGGCGATCCAGGGGGAGACAATGGGCGACAGATTATCTAAAAGTTCGGGCTGAAACATCTCAATATTAGAGACGACCACCGGACAATTGGCCGTGATATAATTTTTGCCCTCGGCATTTTCGAATAGGTTTTTATATTCTTTAGCTACCATATCAACACCCATCGCCACTTCGTAAACTATATCAAACCCTATCTGTCGGAGCATTTGTACAAACTTACGATGGTCGGTGATATCCGAGAATTCGCCGGCCACACTGGGAGCGATAAGGGCTATGGTTGGCACATCACCGGCCAGGGCCTCTTTGGCTCTGTCGGTGTGAGAGAGGTATTTCACCGCATCGTAGGAACATACTTCGTAACAGGCACCACAAGCGATACATTTATCGTTCAGAATCTCTATCGGGAGCTGGCTGCCCGAAGAAACGGAAATGGCTTTTACGGGGCAATTTCTTACACAAGCATAGCAGAGAACGCATTTTTTTGTATCTATCTTCATTAAATAATCTTCCATACCTGTGAGGTTTAATAAATTCTGAATATACTAAAGAACTGATCCAGGATAATTTCAACATTATCGGCATTTACCTGATGAAACATCTTATCGTCTATCATTAAATTAGGCCCTTTTCCACATTTATCAAAACATCTATTGCCTCTGAATATCACCTTATCTTCGATGTCGTTCTTCTTCAGATATGCTTTTATCTTTTGCAAAGTCGCCTTATTACCCCTTGCAAAACAAGAACTTCCCATACAAATAGCTATTTCATGTTTGTTCATTGTTGGATGTTTTATATCATATAAAAATACAAAAATTTCTATTGCTAATTAATTAACAAATTAAACATAAAAATGAGAGAATTACAATATTTATTATTCTATATAGATAAAACTTCAATTCTTAATAAAAATATTTATCTTTGTTTCGTGAATAACAATACTTCATTTGTAAGTAATTGAAATAGAGTTTAAGCCGTAGATTATGGAAATATTACCAGATAAAACTGTAGAAAGACTGAGCCAGTACCGTAGAAACTTACTGATATGCCAGGGCAAAGGGAAACAACATATTTTTTCTCATGAAATTGCAAATATTCATCATATCACCCCTGTACAGGTTCGTAGGGATATCATGTTGATAGGTTATACCGGAACCCTTCGTAAAGGCTATAATGTGGTGGAGCTGGTAACGCTTATCGGGGATATCTTAGATAACGAAGAAGGTCAGAAAGTAGCCATTGTAGGGACAGGTAATCTGGGAAAAGCTTTTATGAAGTATTTCCATCTACGAAGAGAAAAACTAACCATTGCAGCCGCTTTTGATACCAATAAAAATAAAATAGGGACAATAGTAGAAGGCGTTAAAGTATATCATATCAACGAATTAGCCAAGGTGATTAAAGAAAACAACATCACCATCGGTATTTTATCCGTCCCTGTTGATCAGGTAAAAAAAGCCGCTAAAGAACTGGTTGATGCCGGCATAAAAGGCATACTGAACTATACCCCACGTCCTATTGATGTACCGGATAGTGTATATCTCGAAGAGTATGACATGATTACATCACTTGAGAAAGTGGCCTATTTCGCCAAAAATATCTAAGCTTAATATTTAATCAGCTTTTTAATAACACGCTTATTCTCATCTTCGATATAAAGAAAATATATGGCAGATGGGTAAGTGTTCAAGTTTAAAATCACCGTCTTTGCTGAGGCATCCAGCTCATCTACCTGCTGTAACGAGGCATTGAGCAGCTTGATTTTTCTTCCTATTTTGGCATTCGAAAACCTGATGAGTGTTCTTTCCTGACAAGGATTAGGTTCAATACCAATGACCCCCGGCACTGTCAGGCTGGAATAAACCCCTTGAATATCCATTAAGTTAGAGCTTTTGGGATTGGGGATTACCGCTGTCACTTTTTCGTTTAACGACAAATTGAATATCTCTTTTTCCTGATCCTGAATCACCGTGAAAATACTGTCTCTCCCCGAAGAAAAGAAAAGCTGAATATCGTAAGTCATTTTAAAAAAGGGTGTTATGGAAGTGCTGGAGGTCTGTTCGGCCTCAATACTCAATTTATTATTCACATTCTGTACCCATTCAAAGTTATAAATGGGATAGCCTTCGCCATAATACCAGATATCAAAGAAATCGGAGAAATCTTTGCCGGTCAGTTCTTCCAAAACCTCTATAAAATCGGGCGTAGAAGCTGTTTGATAGGCAAACCTCTGCTGGTATTCTTGCAGCACCCTAAAAAACAAATCATCGTCGTGTAATAAATACCTGATCATATGGACAATAACGGCTCCTTTATAATATGACAGGCGACCGGAAAACACCCTGTCCCGGTTATCAACTTCACTCTCGGGCACATAAACACTACCATCCGGCTTTTCCATTACCTTGGATTGCATGGCAGCCATAAAAGCATCGGCAGTGGCTCTGTCAGCCAGGCTCTCGAGCCCCAGATATTGCGTATAAGTAGCAAAGCCTTCGTTAAGCCAGATATCGTTCCATGTAGCACAAGTTACCTGATTACCAAACCAGCTATGCCCCATCTCATGAATACTTAAATGAAAATTGAAATCGCGCTGTGTCGTCATGGTCTGGTGTTCCATGCCACCACCAATAGGGGTGATACAATGACCATATTTCTCATCGGAGAAAGGATAATCGCCATATTTTTCTTGTAATAAAGCCATTTCTACTTTGGTGCAATCAATCAACATTTTCTGTTTCTTATACATGGCCGAATCGGCATATAAATAATTCTGCATCCAAACATTCCTGTTCTTCTGGGAATAGCTGTAAAAGCTGTATTCCATATAATCGGCTATAGCAAAGCTGATTAGGTAATAATCAATGGGGTAATTAGATTTCCATTGATAACAATGGTTTTCATCGTCCAGCGGAACAATGTCTGTTAATATGCCATTACTACCCACTTTATTCTTATTTGCAGTGCTTATAAACACCCATACCGAATCGGCTTTATCCTGTAAATCCTGTTTACAAGGCCACCATTCTTTGGAGTAAAAAGGCTCCGATAAAGTCCAGCTTACGTATGCTCCATGATATAAATGCCTGCTGTTATAGCCCCTCCCTCCTTCTAATGTTTCGGCAGTGCCATGATAATAGATGCGGGTAGTAAACAGCTCTCCGGCCTGTAATTCCTGATGAGGCAGAATAAGCAAGAGATGGTTAAATGTATGATTAAAACCACTTTTCTGCTGGTTCACCAATACAGAATCCACCTCCAACACCTTGTTTAACTCTAAATATATCGTATCGATGATATCAGATTTGGCCGTGGCTTGTATTTCCACAAAACCGCTTAAATAAGTGTCCCGGGCTGCTGCTTTTAAATCGAGATAATAGAAATTCACATCGTAGATATCGTGTTGCGAATAATTGATATTGGCTTTCCCAGGAACAGATATGGAGGATTTTAGATGACTACAAAAAGCAATGCTGTCGGGCAATTGCGCCTCAGCCATTTTTATATTTAAAAATATAAAAATGAAAGAAAGCCCTAGTGTTTTCCATATATGTTTTGAAAATATCATCTAAATCTGATTTAAAAGTCAAAGATAAATGATTTTTAGCAAGAAATATCACTCTGTAATAATGGAGAACAACGATAGGGTATAAAAAAAAGAAGCAGCAATAGTTAAATGAGTTAACCGAGTGTTATGTAAAATTACATAGCGGTAAGATTTATCTAGTTGAGCTGCTACTTCTCTATATCTTTGTTCGAAAGCCGGGACAAAGATACTAGTGTGAGCTTGAGCTCATATATGTGCAAACCCCCATTTTTATGATGACATCCCTTAAGTAGAATTACTTAGAATGTGAAAACATTTCTGTTAGCTCAGGACTATCAATTCTTTTCCATAAATTTACAGCATTAATAAAAGTTTGTCAAACAAACCCATCAAGCACGTTTTAACAGAGCCTATCACTAAAATATGAAAAAAACAACAGTAAAGAGCATATTGATTTTCAGCAAGTTATTATTGTGGATTATGATAATACTTTTCCCCTTTTCGGGTTTAAAAGCACAAGAAGATTTACCATATAAAAATGCCGATTTATCGGTACAAGAGCGTGTAGATGATTTGCTTTCGCGTATGACATTGGACGAAAAAATCAACCAAATGTCTATGCTAAGCCTGAGGAAATTAAAGACCACCTCTCAAGGTAATGTTACCGAAGGGTCTTTGGAAAAGCTCTTTAACGGACAAAGTACGGGATGTTTGGAAAGCCCGTTTATTGGTGTTGAAGAGATTGCTAAATATTCTGAAGCTGCGGATAAATACTTAAGAGAAAATACCCGATTGGGAATCCCTGCTATTCAGATTGCCGAGTGTTTACACGGACAGCTGGCTTTTGGAGCCACCATATTCCCTCAAGCCATTGCACAGGGAAGTACTTGGAATACAGCGCTGATAAAAAAGATGGGAGAAACTATTGCCAAAGAAGCCACGGCATCAGGTGTCGATCAGGCACTTTCTCCATTATTCGATTTGGCAAGAGACCCCCGCTACGGTCGTGTAGAAGAGTGTTTTGGCGAAGACCCATATCACGTAGCCGAGATGGGAAAAGCCTTTGTGATAGGCATGCAAGGGTCTCCGGAAATTACAAAAGACCGGATCCCGGATCATCATCTCATGTGTACTGCCAAGCATTTTGTGGCTTATAGTACCCCTATTGCAGGCATAAACTTAGGCCCTAATGAGGTAGGAGAACGAAGTTTAAGAAATTTGTACCTCTACCCTTTCAAAAAGGCCGTTCAGGAAGCCAATATCTATGCTGTGATGCCTTCGTATAACGAAGTTAATGGCATCCCTTTGCACGCCCATACACATTACATTCGGGATATTTTAAGAGAAGAATATGGTTTTAATGGTTATATTTTTTCCGACTATGGAGCTGTTCAGATGTTGGAATTCTTTCATAAAGTTTCGGATAATAAAAAAGAAACGGCTTTACAAGCTATCAATACCGGAATCGATCTGGAAGCACCTCAAGCATATGCTTATTCACATTCGGTATTAAAGGGTTTAGTGGAAAAAGGAGAATTAGATGTAAAATTAATTGACGAAGCTGTAGGAAACATTCTGAGAGCTAAATTTAAAGCCGGTTTGTTTGATAAACCTTATAAAGCGCCACCACAAATATATAGTTTAGTACATACCAACAGCGCCATCCTCTTAGCTCGTGAAATAGCTGAAGAATCAGTCGTATTATTAAAAAACGCCGATCATCTGTTACCGCTGAAGGCATCGGATTATAAAACAATTGCGGTAATTGGACCCAATGCCGACAGAGTTCAGTATGGCGACTATAGTGCCACCAAAGCCAAAGCCTCGGGAGTAAGCATACTCGAAGGGATCAAAGACTATGTTGGCGAGAAAACCGAAATAATCTACGCCGAAGGTTGTGGTATTACAGATTTGAATGATGAAGGAATAGAAGACGCTGTAAAAACAGCTGAGAAAAGTAATGTGGTAGTATTAGTTATTGGCGGTACCAGTATGACCTTGTCGGGCATTGGCTGGGGCGAAGATCATTCGGATGACAGCCCAACTTGTGGCGAAGGTTTCGACCGGGCTGAATTAAGGCCTCCGGGAATTCAGCCTAAACTTATTAAAGCCATCTATAACACAGGCAAACCAATCGTGATGGTGATGGTGCACGGACGTGCCTACAACATCAAATGGGAAAGTGAGCACATCACAGCCATTTTAGACGCCTGGTATCCCGGTGAGCAGGGAGGAAATGCGATTGCCCGTATTCTGTTTGGGGAAGTGAATCCCTCCGGGAAACTGACGGTTTCCTATCCTCAAAGTGTGGGACATATTCCTGTATTCTATAATCACCAGCCTTCGGGTAGAGGATTTTACCATCAAGCAGGAAGCAAAGAAGATCCGGGCAGAGACTATGTATTCAGTTCCACAGAGCCTCTTTATCCTTTTGGGTTTGGTCTGACTTATACCAGTTTTAAATTCTCGAAACTAAAAATCCAACAAACAGAATTAACGGCCAACGACAGCCTAAGAATATCAGTAAAAGTGAAAAATACAGGCCAGGTTAAAGGGAAAGAAGTGGTTCAGCTGTATATTAATGATAAAATCAGCTCGGTTGCTACGCCTGTTAAAATATTAAAAGGATTTAAAAAAGTGACCTTAATGCCTTCGGAGTCAAAGACAGTAGAATTTGACATCCCCTGTAGTGAGTTGGGGTTCTGGGATAGAGATATGAACTATGTGGTGGAGCCGGGAGAATTTGACATTATGGTAGGCAGCTCTTCAAGGGATATTCATCTTAAGAAGTCCTTTATTATTAATAATACGAAATGAGAGTAACTAAAATTTTAATAATTCTGGTTATTGAAACGCTCGGTTTTTTAGGGGGTTTGCTTGGACAGAATACTGATAACCAAAATGTTAATCACAATTTAACTTTTAATCAGTTGGCAACTACTTGGGATGAAGCCATTCCTCTTGGAAATGGAATGCTGGGAACTCTAATTTGGCAAAAAGAAGACGAGTTGAGGTTCTCTCTTGACAGAGCCGATTTATGGGATTTACGCCCAATGAAAATAAAAAATATAGAGGAATGGTCGTACAGCTGGATAATAAATCAACGTAATAAAAACACCTTTCGCAAAGTTCATAAAAGGTTAGATCGCTTATATGATGATAACCCTGCCCCAACAAAAATACCTGGTGCTGCTCTTGAATTTAATATAAAAGAGTTTGGAGAAGTTGAAACTGTGACCCTAGATATAGCCACCGCCATTAGCAAAGTAAAATGGAAGAACAACGTTACTTTAACTTCTTTTGTCCATGGAGAAAAAAATGAAGGTTGGTTCCGTTTTGAAGGTGTTAATGAAAATTTTCATCCCATTATTATGCCTCCTAACTATACAAAGGGAGATAAAAATCGTGAAGCCAACTCTCTCGATACCCAGGATTTAATTACATTAGGTTATAACGCAGGAGCACTTAGTACAGATAAAAATAGCCAGACTTATGTACAGGAAGGCTGGGGCGGATTTAAATATATGGTATCTGTTGAATGGAAATTTGAGCATCATGTACTGGAAGGTTGTTGGTCAATAAGTACAGAATATCCTAAATGGGAGAATGAAGAAAATGCCAAGCAGGTTGTAAAGAAGAGTTTTAAAGAAGGGTATGAAAAGCAATTATTAAGTCATACCGAGTGGTGGAATAAGTTCTGGCAAAGAGCAACTATCCGTATTCCTGATACACTACTCGAAAAACAGTGGTACCTCGAAATGTACAAGTTTGGATCTGCTGCCCGTAAAAATGCACCACCAATAGCATTGCAATCCATTTGGACTGCCGACAATGGCCGCATACCACCCTGGAAAGGAGATTACCACCACGATTTAAATACGCAGTTGTGCTATTGGCCAGCGTACAGTGGCAATCATCTCGAATTGGAGGAAGGGCTTTTGGATTGGCTATGGAAATACCGAGGTAATTTTAAGAAATACACCCGTGATTTTTTTGATGCTGATGGATTGAATGTGCCAGGATCAACATCCTTAGAAGGAATTAGCATGGGAGGCTGGTCTCAATATGCTTATTCTCCAACTACATCGGCTTGGTTAGGACAGCACTTTTACCAGCACTGGCGTTATTCTATGAATCGTGATTTTCTGAAACACAGAGCTTATCCTTGGATAAAAGAAGTGGCTATTTTTCTTGAAGATATTACAGAAGTAGGCATGGATGGCAAATTAAAATTACCACTTAGCTCCAGCCCTGAAATTTATAATAACCAAGATAAAGCCTGGTTTTATGAGTTAACAAATTACGACTTAGCCCTTATTCGCTCCACATTTAAAAATGCAGCGGAGCTGGCCGGGGAATTAGAAATTGATGCTGATAAAAAAAGATGGAATGATTTATTAAGTAAGTGCCCCGATTTTGCAGTTGACTCCAAAACAGGTTTAATGTATGCGTCAGGCTATCCATGTAACGAATCTCACCGTCATCATTCACACCTTATGGCCATTCACCCTTTGGGTTTAATTGATCTATCGCTAGATGAGGATGCACAAATAATAATTGATAATACTGTAAAAAACTTGCAAGAATTGGGCACAGATTATTGGACAGGATATTCTTTTAGTTGGTTTGCTAATGTACTTGCACGTGCAAACAAAGGGAATGAAGCGGCAGAGATGTTACGAATTTTTGCCGAAAATTTCTGTTTACCAAACTCCTTTCATGTTAATGGAGAACAGTATAATCGTGGCTATTCAACATTTAAATATCGCCCTTTTACAATTGAAGGTAATTTTGCTTTTGCCTCTGCTGTACAAGAAATGCTTATGCAAAGCCATGCTGGCATTATACATGTTTTTCCGGCATTACCCGACAACTGGAATGATGCTGCATTTAATAATTTTAGAGCAAATGGAGCATTTATTATTTCGGCTAATAAAACAGATGGGCAAGTACAATTTGTAAATATTTATTCTGAAAAAGGAGGTGTAATAAAAATAAAGAATCCATTTAAAGAGGGAAAGTATTTAATAGATAATGCTCATATTTTAGGTGAAGATATTATTGAAATAAAGATGAGAGTAGGAGAAAAGGTGGAGTTAAGGGCTAGTGAGGAAATTTAAACAGCATATTGTTATTTTATTGATTCTGACATTTGGGTTTACAGGAATAAGTAAATTGTAAGCGGCAAAACTTCTCGAAAATTAACTTTACCTCCAAGTTGGGATAAACCATATTTATTAATTTTGTAAACTAGGTTATTGATTACTCAGGGAAACAAAATAATACTAATCCTGCTTATGTTTTCTTCAATCGTTCATCCCAAATATGTCCCCTATATCACAATTAAATAAAAGTATAACTACATTATTGTATT
>Ga0256827_10002794_pt1 | contig 11160 bp, 8 predicted proteins | sample CV84metaG_FD_185977 | JGI IMG/M metagenome (GOLD analysis project Ga0256827, IMG submission 185977) | Hydrothermal vent microbial communities from East Pacific Rise, Pacific Ocean - CV84 | ecosystem: Environmental > Aquatic > Marine > Hydrothermal vents | place: Pacific Ocean: East Pacific Rise...
ATATGATATTGGTAATATTTCACTTTTAGGTTCAGCAGAAGGAAAGGGTTTTCTTGCTCCGTCACCACAGTATTATAAAAAGCAAATTTCTGAAAACTTAATCTCAGTGTTCAATAATTGGTCAGCATTAACACTCTTCGATACATTCACAAGAATTAGCAATGATTTTCCAGATAGTTTTAATAGTTGGGAATATGATTATTTTAATATTTATATTCACACATTATACTCTAAATTCTTTTTATACTTAACATCCTCAAAATTAAGCGATGTGGTAGTTGTAAATAGGGAAACGGCAAATATTCGTGATGAGTTTATTGAATTTATTAATGATGAATTTCATAGTCATGTTAGTTATAAATTCCTCCCAAATTTAATTGTTGAGAGATTACATAATTCTCTCGGAATTGTAATTGAAGTGGAGAAAATGGAAACCAAAGTTTCTAGAATTAATGAATACTTTAAGGAAAAAAGAGAGAATACTTTGAATATTGCAATTAGTATTATTGCATTCTTGAGTATATTTTCATCTCTTTATGATTTCTCAGAATGGGGAATTTCATTAGGTTATCCGAGAGAGTTAATGTTTCCATATACTAGTATTACAATTGGTTTAGTAATTTTTGGAGCAATAGCATTTATTCTTAGAAAGAATATTAAGAAATGATAGTGTCCGATAAATATTAGACACTGTACCGATTAGTATCGGTATATGATTTTATATGATATTATTTTTCCAAAGGAAAAATATGAAATCATAATTAATCATACGGATTTGCATCTATTATTGGAGTAAAGCGACTTTGTATTAAGAAATAAAATATTTTGAAATGGATTATTTAAGTGAAATATCAGAACAGTTACAATTTCCCATTGAAAGGCAGTTTCATGTATTAAAGCATTTTGTTGATATTGATAAAGATTATGAGCTAATTATGTTGAAGCATTATTCAAAGGAGGATATAAATTATACTCTTAATAATCTTGGTTCATATTTTTATAAGGATTTCTCTGATAATCCTGTGAGTCTTTTAAAGAGTCTTCTGGATAAAAAGATTAATTCTATAGGTGTTGATGCAGTTACAAAGAATATTCATCTATCATATTCATTCTCTAAAAACGAATATATTGATGGAATTGGACTTGATAATCTGGTAGCCATTGAAGAATTAAGACCAGATGAGGTTCTTGCCATAAAAACTAAATATTTAGGAGGGAATAAGGTTCAATCAGTTCGCTCAGAAGCTAAACCAACATGGGATTTACATCTTATTCTTGCAAAGCAGAGTGATTCATATATTGTTATTACTATATTTTTAGGAAAATATGCACCTCCATTTCCAGACTATAAACACCAATCAAAGGAGTATTATTTGGAGAATAAGAAATTCTGGGATAAGCATATTTTTATTGAATAGTTTAACGCATGACAAAAACTGAATACTAAATGATGAAAAAATAAAATAAATTATTAGATAGCTACGCTATAATATTAGACGCTGTACCGATTAGTATCGGTATATGATTTTATATGATATAGTTTTTCCAAAGGAAAAATATGAAATCATAATTAATCAAACAGATTTGCGTCTATTAATTGGAGCAAAGCGGCAATATTTTAATTGAATATAAAAATATCATGTAACTAAGATAGAAAAGTATAAAGCAAATTAGTTTTCCTCCCACGCATCCCTATTTAAATACACACTAATAGCAGAGCCTAGAATCATAAGGTTTCCAATTCCAACAAATCCCCATAGTTTAACTTTAATGGATAAATCGTTTCCTATTAGGTCAGATGAATTTCCACCGTAAATAAGTATTGCAACCATAAATAATATGCTCCAATAATATTTTTTAATTTGTTGTAAGTATAGAATTACCATACTGATGAGAGGCAATGAGAATAAAAAATGCTCAACATCAGTAATTAGTATGTTTGGTATTATTCCTATCAGTATAAAATAACTGAAAATCAATGATTTATTATATTCGTTGGTGGTTTCTTTTTTGCTAATATTGAAAAAATAACTTGAAATTATTAGGGTGATTATTCCAAATAATGGAATACCAAAGCTTTTAGAGATAGAAAGTCCAAAATAAAAGTCGAGAAGGGAAATAACAGTATATGGGCTGTCCAAAAAATTTGAATGATCAAGCATTGCGCTAAACCAGTTTAGATGCATATTCAAACTTTTTGAAAGCCCAAAAATAATAGCAGTTGAAAGAGTTAATAAAATACCGGAAACTGCAATAGATATTACGGTTTTATACTTCTTAAATATTAAAAAAGGAATGCCAAGAATAATGAAATATGGCTTTGTCATTATCACTAGGGCTATAATAATTCCTGCAGCTATTTCTTTTGATTCTAAAGATAGCTTTAGCGCAATAATCATTGCAAATAGAAGAATGATATTAATATTACCCATATGCAGGTCACGAACATAGTGAAGTAATACACTCAATAGTATTAGAAATGAGGTGTAAATATGATGTTTTTTTACCTTAAATAAGTATCTAGTAATAAGTTGTTCAAGAAGAATTATTATACTTATGGCACTTATTGTAGTAAGAAAGAAATGAATAATGGCCGCTGTTTTGAATGAAAATATAGTATAGGAACTAAGTAAAATAAGTATGAAGGGTGAGTATTTGTAATAACCAGTATATAAACCAAAAGATAAACCATATACTTGACCTCCACTTAATAAAGCTTTGCCTGCCATATAGAAAACTTTAAAGTCTTCGGTATCAAATTTACCATTGTTATTTTCTATAAATAACATCAAAGTAAATAGTACCAACGAGAATATAATGAATGCTAGATACTTTTTTATTTCAGAGAATGGCATTTAGAAAAGTTTTTGTTTAATAAAAAGCAAATATATGAGTTTTATAGTTTTAGAAGTCATCAGAAAATAAAATGTATAAAAAAAGGGAACCCAATAAAGGATTCCCAATTATTATTAACTATGATAAAAGCCTACTTTGTAAAAAGCTTTTGGATTGAGGTATTTGTATCATTACTGATAATTAGTATATAGCTTCCAGAACTTAAGTTATTAGTATTAAGTCTAATTAAGTTGTTACCAGAAGTAATATTTAATTGCTCAGCAGAAATCATCTGACCAGTTATACTGAATATATTGAAAGTATAGATTCCTGAGTTAGTAAGATCTAATTCTACATTTAATACATTCTGTACAGGATTAGGATAAATATTAATGTCAGAATCTGTCATTCTATTATTTATTGAAGTCGCTTTTGGAGTAACTGCTCCATTTGTTTCAATAAAGTCATTATTTGTACTTGTACTATTGTCTGCATCTAGTTTAACAGTAATTGGAGTTGTTACTTTTCCAGCTATTTCTACCCATATTTTATAAGTATCATAAGCAAGATTTGAGAAACTATAGTCACCATTTGCATCAGTTTTTGTAGTTGCAAGAAGATTTAGTGTATTGTCAAGTAAGTTAACAATCACATCCTCACTTGCAGCTTTGGAACCAGTTCCAATATTTCCACTTATTGAACCATTTCCGCTAGGAACTACAGGAAGAGCTATTAAGTTGATTGCTCCAAGAGTTTGATTTGAGTTAACTACATTTACTACCGAAGCAGTTGCCCAGAATAACATATCACCATAATATGTTGGAGCGTAGTTTTGTCCAGCAGTTGAAGCACTGTCTGGAGTTGCAAGAATCTTATAAGTACCAGCAGTCACATTTGTAAATAAATACGATCCTGTCGCAGGATTAGTAGTTGTACTTGTAATATAAGAATTTGCTACAACATCAAATAGAGAGATAACTGCATTACTTACAGAGTTATTACCTGCCATTACTGTTCCAGATATTGTATATGATGAAGGAGATGAACCTACAGTTATACTATTAGTAACAATTGCTTGGCAATTTTGAGGGCCATATACCATTAGGGTAACACTGTATGTTCCTGCATTAGCGTAAGTATGACTAGGATTTTGAGATGTTGATGTAGTTCCATCACCAAAACTCCAATTCCAAGAGTTAATGTTTCCAGTTGATTGGTCAGTGAATATAATAGTGTTTGTATTGTTGCTGTCAGGGGTACTTATGAAAGCAGCTTGACAAGCAGAAGTGGTTCCAATAACAATAATTTGAGAAAGTGAATCACTACAATTTGCTGATGCTATGTTTAAAGTTACTGTATAATTACCATTTGCAGCATAAGTATGACTTGGGTTTTGTAATGAAGAAGTAGTTCCATCACCAAAATCCCATGTCCATGAAGTAGGGTTGCCAGTTGAAATATCGAAGAAATCAATTATATTCTGGTTAGATGAATCAGGTACATAATAATATGCAGCAGCACATGTTGGAATAACATTACCAACTATTATAGTTTGGCTAATAGAGTCGCTACATGAAGCTGAAGAAATACTTAAAGTTACTGAATAAGTTCCATTTGTAGAATATGTATGACTAGGGTTCTGAGAAGTAGAAGTACTACCATCACCAAAATCCCAACTCCATGATGTTGGATTACCTGCAGAAAGGTCTGTAAAATTAATTATGTTAGCATTGCTTGAATCAGGTATTGATAAGAAAAAGGCAGCACAAGATGTAGGGTTTGAACTACAAATACTAAAATTAGCCGTTCCACTATTAGTTGCTATAAACACAGATTGATATTGATTTTGACAATCAAAAGTAGAAACAATATAACCATAAGCACTTGCTGGAAGACCAGTAAAAGTATAAGCGCCTGTAGTATTTGTAGTAGTAGTGGCGTAGTATGGATTCATACTATCTGTATTCATTATTTCAACGGAATGATTTGCGATAGCAGTACCATTAAAATCGGTAACTGTTCCACTAATAGTTTGCGCATTCATTCCCAATGTGCCTAGCAGAATAATTGTTAAGGTTAGTAATTTTTTTAACATGATAATTAATTTTTAATATTAATAATTAGATTTAATTGTTCTCTGTATTAATGATGCAAATAAGTTGAAAAGTTGCATCATTGTTTTATGAATTTTTTACTAATTTGATTGTAACTGGTTGATATAGTGATAATATATACTCCTAAATTTATTTCACTTATTGGTATTTCTATTATTGTATTTCTTCCAATAATTGCAGATTCTTGATAAATAATAGAGCCCAAAAGATTACTAATAGTAATTATTGCTTCATCATTAATTTTAGAATTAATGAGAATGTTTACTTTATTTTTTGCAGGGTTTGGATATATTTTTAATTCATTGATGGTTCTTGTAATTGCATTATTACCTACATAGAAACCATTACTATTAAGTCCAATATTTACATTGCTATGTTCAGGTGATTCTTGAGTTATAGTAATTTGGCGAGATGTTGAATTATAGTTAATCAGTTCTGGTTTTAATGTGTAATTACCATATATCAGGCTATCAAAAGAGAAGCCTCCATTTGTATTTAACTTACTTTCACCTACAAGATAATTGATATCTTTATAAAGGTATACTTTTGTTGTAGTTGCATTAATGCCTTGTTCTGCAATAATACTTCCTTCAATACTCCCAATGCCACCAGAAAAGAATATCTCAGGTTTAACGAGAATAATATTTGCAGCTGCAATGCTTGAGCTAAGTTCTATTTCCTGTGCATTTTGCCAGTTAATAGTATTGGGATACCAACTATCGAAAAAGGAACCGTAGAAATATGAAGAGTTATTAATATTACACTTAATATAGTAATCACCAAAAGCTTTATTCTCAAAAATAAAATATGAACTATAACTAATACTGTCTAGAATAAATTGAGTGCTATCAAGTAATATCATTTTTTGTGTTGCTGGTTCTTTTCCGTATAATTCAAGATTACCATCATATAAATAATTGCTATCAGCAAATACATATCCATAAATATTTCCAGTGTTTGATGGATTTCCTATATATATAGAATCTGATGCATATGCAAAACAAGTGTCTTGTGCTTGATTATAGATACTAATGGCCACAAGTTGAACTAAATATGTTCCCGAACTTCCATAGATATGATTAATAATAGGGCTTGAGGTAGTTTGAGTGTTACCATCTCCAAAATTCCAATTATATGAGATGAATTGTGTACTACCTGATACAATAAAATCTACTGAAAAACCATTAATAGTACTTGTAAAAGAAATATTGCAATTGTTTACAACTACTGTTGAACATGTGCTATCAGAACACATATTAATAGAATCATTGATAGTTAAGCAAACATTATTTATTGATGGATTATTTAGAAAAGTATAGGTTAAGTTAGTTTGATTACTTACAAATTGGCCATTAATTTCCCAAGTTGAACTTGTGAAGTTATTCGATTGATTTATGAAATAATATGTATTAGGATTTAGCGAATCACTATAATAGAAAAATTGAGCATTACAACTTGGTGTTGGGTTATTGCTGCATATAGAAAAAGGAGTGGTTGTTGAATTTGTTGTGAATACAAATCTATTTTGCATAGTATTATTACAATCGAAGGTGTATATTATGAATGATGTATTTTGAGATGGTACATTATTAGCAATAAATGAATAGCTTCCATTTATGTCAGTTGAAGTAGAATCAATATAAAAAAACGAACTATCAATAGATTCAATATAAACCCAATGGTTATTAATAGGATTGTTATTTAAGTCGTTTACACTACTTGTAATATTTAGTGTAAACCCAAATATATTGCTACTGATTGTTAGGAATAATATTATTAAATAGTTTTTCATAATTATTTTATTGAATATCGTAAACCAATTGATAATCTCATTTGGAGTGCTTTATAATTATTAAAATTAGATTTGTCAAAAATAGAATTAAAATTGTATTGTAGTTCAGGTCTAATAAATAGAGTATTTAAGCCATTCAGTCTATACCCAGCCCCAATGGAAAATACACCATTAAAAACATCTTTTTTAATGTTACTATTATCTTGATTTGCAACAATTACCTCCCCATTAATTGGATCTAATATGTGGGTTTCAAATTTTGTAATATGTGACCATGAAATACCTGTTGCAACATCAAAAACAAATCTGTCGAAGTTGAATCTTCTTCCAATGAGTAATGGAATATTAATGCTTGTATACGAATTCTTATATTGTAATTTTTGAGTGCTTATGGTTGAATCTGATATTGTTACTGAATTCTGATTGCTAGACTGTTGAACGCCTAAACTAACGATTGGTATAGAATCTAAAGCTCCACCTACATTTGTGTTCCATCCTGTAGTATCCCAAGTGTAGGTATTAGAGGTAATAGTGTAGAAATATGTGCGAGAGTCTATATTTAGAGTAGTTGTTGTATAATTAATTTGTTCATTAATAGTGCTGTAATTTAAGCCAGATCTAATAATCCAATTTTTATAATAAAGGTTGTAGTTTCCTCCAAAATGATAGGAGGGAAGAAGTGAACTTTTGTTTAGTTCCTTGTCAGAAATATTATTGGGATTTAGTTCGAATATAGAATAATTAAGATTTGGACCCATAAAAATTTCATAATCGGAATATACTTTTTTACCTTGATTTGCAGTGATTTTATATACTGGATTTTGCATTAAGCTCTCAGTTGCATATTTGTTGGTAGATCTTATTAACGACATTCTCAATACTTGATAGTTCGACGGTATAAGATCACTATTTTGTCTATCATTTGTAATACTTTCATTTATTAGATTGTTGTTTTCTGTTTTCTTTGGGCTACTCTTTTGAGTATTTATTGCATATGTTGTATTAACCCTATTTCTATTATTATTTGAAATAGAAGTTGTTGCAGCTATTGATTTTATGCTTGTAGAATTTGTGTTTGAAGGTTTATTAATTGATGCAACAGCAGAACTGTTTTGAGATTTATTGTTATGATTTATTTGAGCAATATTATTTTTAGTGTTATTAGTTTTAATTGTAGTTATACTAGTATTATTTCTATTAGATATCTCTGATTTATCAATATTTTCTGATGGTTTAGTTATTTCTGATAAGTCTTTATTATTTGTATTTGATATAGTTTTGTTATTAGAATTATTTATAGTCTTAGTATGAAGTTCTTTAATTGCGTTATTATTATTTAATGAAGTTGTATTGTTGGAATAAATCAAACTAAAGCTAGCAATAGTAGCCAAGCTAAGAGTACCAACAATAAGACTTGTTTTTCTTAAAAGAAAAGCAAAAAGTAGACTAGCATTTATCTTAACCCAAAGCATTCTGCTAGGTTTAGTATCCGCAAATCCTCCAATTGATTCTTTTATAGAATTCTCAAATGCATCAAATTCTTTCATGATTCTTGTGTTAATTTTCTGTATTCATTAATATGATTCTGAAGCTGTTTTTTTGCTCTAAAATATTGAGATTTTGAAGTGCTTTCTGTAATATTCAATATTTGAGCAATTTCTTTATGACTCTTGTCTTCAAAAACATAAAGGTTAAAAACGAGCCTATAACCATCAGGAAGTGATTGAATAAATTCTAGAATTTTCTTTGAAGAAATATTATTTACCGAAAGCTCTTCATCATATTCTACATCACCCAAATAGTCCTTTTCGTATTGGTCTTGTCTTTTGTTTAGGCTAGCTCTTTTTCTAAGATATTGAAGTGCTTCATTTTTTACAATTTGTTTCATCCAGGCCTCAAAAGATCCTTTTCCTGCTTGGTCTATCTTAGTATATATTTTTATAAATCCCTCATGTAGAATATCTTCTGCTTCAGATTTATTTTTGGCATAGCGTAAACAGATTCCAAGTAAAGTCGGGGCATAAGCTTTATATAGCTCAGCCTTTGCTCTGCGGCTCTTTTTTTTGCAAGCCTCCACAACTTTTGCTAACTCTTTCGAATCCAATACTACCTGTTTTGTATTAATGATGCACGATTATACTAAAAGTTGCACCTTAAGTAAATAATAAATTGATTTTATTAGTTCTTTGCCCACTGCTTACTTTAGTCTTTTTTATCTCCTTCTCCTCTTTCCTTCTCCTTCTCCTCCTCTTTCCTTCTCCTCTTTCCTTCTCCTCTTTCCTTCTCCTCTTTCCTCTTTCCTACTACCCCTTCAACCTACTACATCTATCCTTAGTTTTTATAAAAACATGTACAATAATCTCAGGAACAGGATCCCAACCTTGAGTCCCCCATGGGTGGCATCTTCCAATTCTATTTGCAGAGATGAGTCCTCCTTTTATTAGACCGTGCTTTCTTAAAGCTTGTAAACTATATTCTGAGCATGTTGGTATGTGGCGGCAACTAGCAGGTGTAAAAGGTGAAATTGCATTTTGGTAAAAGTGAATAGGGAAACTAGCTATATTAATAACAATCTTACGCCCCAAACTTTCCTTATCTTTCACTCTAAATTCTTAAATTGATATTCTTAATTCTTTCCTGCTTCAATTGCAAGCAGGCCTTCTCTTTGCCTTGCCGGCAGGCAGGCCTTCTCCTTGCCGGCAGGCAGGCTTTATCCTTTCTCCTTCAGCAACTCAATAATATCAGCATCCTCCATAAAATGTTGCATGCCATCTAATAACTCTAGAGTGCCTATTCTGCTAGTATTGAGCGCAATGGATAAGTAATTTATTGACATGGCTTTATCTCCTTGTTCAAAATAAAACTCTGCATAACGAACAAAATTTCTATAATTTTCCTTAGATTGTTTTATGCCAAGTTCAAGAACCGAAAAAGCATTATCATATTCATTAATATTCCAATAAATACCTGCTAAATCAAAATATATTTCATTATTACTTGGATTATATTCTAGTATATTCTGATATATTTTAACAGCATTTTCATATTCTTCGAGTTCTGCGTAAATGTCACCAAGAATATACTGATAATCATAGTTTTCTGGCTCGATTTTAATAGCATCAATTGCAAAAGGTAGAGCTTTTTTGTAATTTTCGATATTAAAGTATACTAACGCAATATTTATGTATGCTTCTACTATTTTATCATTAATCTCTATGGCTTTAAAGAAGTGTTTAATAGCAGAATCTCTATCCCCAAGGTTCTCATAACATTGGCCAATATATAAATGAGTAAGGCCATCAGCCTTTTCATACCTAAATGTTTCCTTGAAATTATCAATAGCACCTTTAAAATCATTAAGATTTATTAATGCATTAGCTTTGTTGAAATAGGCAGAGCTAAATTTATCGTCTATAGCAAGAGTATAATCATAAGCTTGTATCGCTTTTTCAAATAAATCTACATTGGAATAAGAAATGCCAAGATTAAACCAAGCTACGTGAGAATATGGATTTTCATCAATGAATTTGCTGAAAAAATTAATACTCTCTTCCATTCTATTATCTATTTCAAAACAAAACAGAATTTCATATAAAGCCCCTTCATCTTCAGCATCTTCTTCAAGAACCATTTTTAAGTATTCAGAAGCTTTTTTATATTGATTTATACTTTCATACTCATAGGCTATATTTATCCACAACTCCTTGGCTTCCGCACCCATATTAATGGTTTCCAAATACTTTTCTATTGCCTTTTTATGTTTTCCCATTCTCGAATATGAATAAGCAATTGTTTGGCGGATCATAAAATTATTTGGCTCGATAAGTACTAGTGAATCAAGCATTTCAATGGCTTGGTTATATCGCTTCTTAGAGATTAATCTTTGTGCTTCTTTTATTCTAAAATGTATATGGTAAGGATGGATATTTGCCGCAGTATCAATGGCAATATCCATTTTCTTATTATTCTGATTTAGGTCGTAATAATCAATAATTTCCTCAAATTCTTCTACGTCGAAATAAGTGCTGTTTTTCTCTTGTACAGCAGTTTCAAAGCGACTGATTAGTGCTTCTATTTGTTCATCCGTAAAATCATCAAATTCTTCTTCCATATCAGATAATTCTTATGCAAATTTAAGTGAAATCATAATGGTAGAGATTATTTTTTAGAAAGATTAAGAATTATTTTTCAACCTAGAATGTGAATAAGCTTCTGTTTTATTGGAGTTATATTGTGATTAAGAGAATCACAGTACATGACATCTTTTCTCTAGAAATACTTTGACCCTAACTCTGAAAGGGTGCTATATATGTAGCCACGGGCGTTCATCGCTACAATGCTAACGGAAAATAGATTTTGACTGATGATATAATTTTAAGACTTTTAAAAATAAAGAGTTGTTATGATTGTGTATTATGA
>Ga0256827_10002795_pt1 | contig 11159 bp, 10 predicted proteins | sample CV84metaG_FD_185977 | JGI IMG/M metagenome (GOLD analysis project Ga0256827, IMG submission 185977) | Hydrothermal vent microbial communities from East Pacific Rise, Pacific Ocean - CV84 | ecosystem: Environmental > Aquatic > Marine > Hydrothermal vents | place: Pacific Ocean: East Pacific Rise...
GGATAGAACCAACAATAATAATAAGTATTTGTAATATATTTGTCATCGTGAAATTTAACAAGTACATATATATATTAATATTGTTATTTGTTGCAGAAAGCAACTTGATTGCTCAAGATAGTTTAAAGATTATAAAGGCATGGACTATTGATGTATACAATAAAAAAAGTGAAGCAATAGTTGATACTTCATTAGCTTATTTTGAAGTGTATAAAGAAGATTTCAGGAAATCGTTTTCAAATATATATTTAGGAAATATTGGTCTTGCATCACAATCTAATTTGTATTTTAAAAGAAAAAATTCTCTCTTTTTATTTGGAAATGCATCATTATTAAATTCTATATCTTCAAATGAAATAAAATACTATAATACTCGACGACATTTTACAAATCTTAGTTTCTATTCAAATTTATCGAAAAAAAATAATAATCAGATTTTAGATATACTTCATACTCAAAATATTAATGAAAAATTGAATTTTGGGTTAATGTATAAAATGGTTGCTTCAAATGGTGAATACCCAAATCAAGTTGCATCAAATAATAGTGTTGCACTTTTTAGTTCGTATAAAGGCGAAAAGTATAAGTACAGTGCAAATTTTATATATAATAGTATTAAAAATGAAAATAACGGAGGTATTGACAGTATTTTTATAGAGAATGTTGAGTATATAGTTAATAACAGAGGGGTATTTCCTACAAAACTTGAAGAAAGTAATATGGTGTTTACTAACCGTGAGTTTAATTTAATTCATAGCTACGATTTTAAATTTGAAGCAAAAAAAGATTCGTTAGATACTATGCCTACTATTGAAAAAGATAATTTTTTTAGAATTTCACATGCGTTTAATTATAAGTATAATAGGCTTAAATATTTTAATGAAGGTAATAGTTTTTATAGAGAGTTTTTACTTGATACCTTAAATACATTCGATTCGTCATATATAAATTTATTTCAAAATAGATTGTCGTTAGATTACGTAATTGATGATACAAATAAAGTGGTGATTTATAGCTTATTTGCGGGTAATGAGATTGAAACTGATTATTATTATAAAACAAATTACAATTATTTATATAATTATGTTGGTTTTAGATATGATAGAACGAATATAAAAAATACTAATATTAATTTTATAGCAAAATATTATTATTCTGCTGATAAACAAGCGGATATAGAGCTTAATGCTGGCTATGGTAAATATTTTTGGAAGAATAGGCTTAAATTTCAAATAAATGCCAGACATTCGCAGGCAACAACCAATGGTTTTGAAGAGCATTATTATTCAAATAATATGCAATGGGACACTACATTTGCAAATAAAAAGGTTAAAACTGATTTTGATGTAATTTTATCTAACAATAAGTGGAACTTATATTTTGGTGTTTATTATGGTATTTACGATAATATGATTTATTTTACCGATACAACAGCCTTTTTTAACGATACAATTCCTTTCGATAATAAAGTTAAAATTCAAGCTTTACAAGAAACAGAAACAATAAATTATCAAGCTATTTATTTAGGAAAAGATTTTAATTTAAAACATTGGATAATAAATAATAAAATAACTTACCAAAATAGTAGTAATAATTTTGTGTTGAGTGTGCCAGAATTTACAGTTTATAATTCAACAACTTTTCATTTCAGAATTGTTAAAGGCGTTCTGCGTGGAGGTATAGGTTATAATTTTTATTACTATTCGGCATTTAAAGCAAACGATTATAACCCATCAACAAATATGTTTTATAGTCAAAACACAAAACAAATAGGTAATTATCCAAGATTTGATGCGTTTGTTAAATTTAAACTAAAGCGAGCAAGAATATTTTTTCTTTTCGAACACGTAACATTTGGCTTATTTGGAACAAATTATTACTCAGGTATAAATCAACCAATGAATCCACGAATATTTAAATTTGGTGTATCGTGGAGTTTTTATGATTAAAAAATATGCAAAAGAATATTTTTATAGCAGGAATTGATACTGATGTAGGTAAAACAATTATTACAGGTTTACTTGCAAAGTATATACAATCAACAAACAAATCGGTAATAACACAAAAAATAGCTCAAACAGGTTGCAAAGGTATTTCGGAAGATATACAAATGCACCGTAAAATAATGGGAGTAGAGCTTTTTAATGAAGATATTAATAAAACTACCTGTCCTTATGTTTTTAATTTGCCAGCATCACCTCATTTGTCAGCACAATTGCAAGGCGTTAAAATAGAGGTTGATACAATAAATAAGTCAACACAAGAATTAAATTCAAAATACGAACATGTAATAATTGAAGGTGTTGGAGGCGTATTTGTTCCATTAACTAGAAATTATACAACTTTAGATTATTTATCAGAACAGAAATTAGATGTTATTTTAGTAACAACACCCAAACTTGGAAGTATAAACCATACTTTAATGACAATTGATGCTCTTTTTAAAAAAAATATTAATATTTTAGGCCTCGTATATAATCTTATTGGAGAGTATGACGATAAAATTAAAGCTGATTCGAAGCTAATTTTTGGTGAATATCTTGAGAAATATGCTTATGTAAATAATATTATCGATATTAAAAAAATTGAAGGCGAATATCCGCTAATTAAAGGTTTTAAGGTATTTTTAGGAGTATGAGATTTAAAGCAGTAATAATAATAGTTGTATTAGCATTAAGCCAAGTATTTTTTGATAGTTGCTGTAAAATTAATACATCTTTTACAATTAACGGGGTTTCTGTTTCAAATTTGAATAATTCGGGAAGTACTCCTGAAGAAATTGGAGATACAACAAGCAATGGCGTTAGTAAAAATGCTTATGGTATTAGAGTATTTTTAAGTACTAGTATTAATTCAAGTGGTTTCGTTTATAATACTATTAATAATTTAAAACTTATAGACAATTCATATGCATTAGGCTGTAAACAACATTATTCGCTAACAAATATGATTAAATCTTTTAAAATATTTACATTAAATGATTTTGATGATAGTCATAAAGCAGGAGCCGATGTAACAGAATACTTTAATGGGTTAAATAAAGAATATGGTCCATACATAACAATTCAACAGAAAATTAATGAGATTAATTCATTATTGACTGATTTACCTGAGTATTTCGATATATTTTTAATGAAACCTCCTACTGAAAACGGATTTTTTAGATTTAAAATAATGATAGAGCTTAACGACGGATATATAGAAGATTTAAAAACTGAAAATATAATACTTTTTTAAATGAAGTATAAATTATCAATATTATTACTAATATTTACGTTCAATTTAATTGCACAAAAAGAAGGAAAGAAACCAAAACTTTCCTTTGCGTTTACTGTTGGAGTAGCCTCATTATCAAATACGAAGCTTAGAGCTACAGATAATTATTTTGATATGGTAGATGATTTGAATAACGGAATATCTGTAAATTTTATTTTTAATTATTATTTTAATGACAAATGGGGTGCTGAATTTAATTATTTAACATCAAGTTATGGTGCTTCAAATAATTTTGATAATATGGCATTAAAATATTACGAATATAATATTACTACTTCAGTTTATGGCTTAAATATGTCAAGTGCCAATTTAGGAGTTATTCGTCGTTTTCATTTAAGTAAATTTGCTTTTGAACCAGAGTTTATATTAGGTTATTCGTATGTTAGACCATTCTTTCCTGATGCAAAATTGAAAAAAATAGGCTATAATGAAATGGTACTAATGAATAACCAGAATATAGATACACACCCATCGTTAAATATGGGGCTGGTATTTACTACTAAATTTAACATTAAACGAAGATTTGGTTTCTTTTTTCGTTTAGGAATGCTATGGAATAAAGTGAAAATTGATTATACAACCGAAACAATATATTCTAATTATGATAGAACATATACTGATTATAAAATAAATAATTTAGTGGGTAGTTTTTCGTTTAGTTTTGGTGTAAATTGGAATATTATTAGAAAGAAATTTGATAAAAAACTAAAAAAAGTTGAACCGAGTGAATTTATTGATGAATAGATGTTTTATATCATTTTTAAACAGAAAATATTGCTTATTTTAGCAATATTAAAATTGTAAATATTATAAATGTTTTATTAATTAATTGCTACATAAAAATAAATCATAAAAATGAAAAAAATTTTAGTGATTGGAGCATCAGGACAAATAGGTTCTGATTTGGTTTTGGAATTGAGAAAAAGATTTGGTGCCGATAATATTATCGCATCAGACATTAGAGAACCAATGAAAGAAGTACTCGAGGGAGGACCTTATGTTGAGTTAAATGCAATGAATAAAACTGATATTGAAAAGGTTGTTGATGACTATAAAATTACAGAAGTATATCATTTGGCTGCAATATTATCAGGTAATGCTGAGAAAAATCCTGCAATGGCATGGGATATAAATATGAATAGTTTATTTATTATTCTTGATATTGCAAAAGAAAAAAAATTAAATAAAATATTTTGGCCAAGTTCTATTGCTGTATTTGGTCCAGGTACACAAAAAAATAATACACCACAAAACGATTTTATGGACCCAAACACAGTTTACGGTATTAGTAAATTGGCAGGTGAGCGGTGGTGCGAGTATTATTTCGAAAAATATGGTGTTGATGTACGAAGTGTACGTTATCCTGGACTAATCTCATATAAAGCTGAAGCTGGTGGCGGTACAACCGATTATGCTGTCGAAATTTTTTACGAAGCAGTAAAAAATAATAAATATGAGTGTTTTTTATCTGAAGAAACTGCATTGCCAATGATGTATATGGATGATGCTATTGATGTAACAATTTCATTAATGGAAACTGATGCAAAAAATATTAAAGTTAGATCAAGTTATAATTTAGCGGGAATAAGCTTTAATCCAATACAATTAGCAGAAGAAGTTAAAAAACAAAATCCAGATTTTAAAATAACTTATAAACCTGATTTTAGACAAACAATTGCAGAATCATGGCCTCAGAGTATTAATGATTCGGTATTGGTAGAGCAATTAGGATGGACTCCTAAATTTGATATTACTGCTATGACTGAAGTAATGTATAGAGAAATAAAAAATAAACTTAATAAGTAGGTGATTATACTCAATAAGTATTTGAGTATATATAAACTTACAAAAAGAGAAATTTAATATCCATAATTAATGAATAATAAAATTAACATTGCTGTTGATGGTTTTTCATCCTGTGGTAAAAGCACGCTTGCAAAGCAATTAGCACAGCATTTACAATATATTTATCTTGATACAGGAGCGATGTATCGTACAGTTACGCTTTATGCGATGAATAATAATATTATTTCTACAACGCATTTTAATAAAGCTGAACTTATTGAAAAATTAAATGATGTAAATATAAGTTTTAAATACAACCAACAAACAAAAGCTTCTGATGCATATTTGAATAATGAAAATGTAGAGAATATAATACGTTCAATTGATGTTTCTAACTTGGTAAGCGAAATAAGCCAAATAAAAGAAGTGCGACAAAAAATGGTAGCTTTACAACAAGAAATTGCTAAAAACAAAGCTGTTGTTATGGATGGTCGTGATATTGGTACTGTGGTTATTCCTGATGCTGAAATAAAGCTTTTTATGACCGCTTCTGTCGAAATACGTGCACAACGTCGCTTTGATGAACTTACAGACAAGGGCGAAGAGGTATCGTACCAAGAAATTTACGATAATATAACTAAGCGCGATTATTTAGACCAAAACCGTAAAGAAAGCCCTCTTGTACAAGCCGATGATGCAATTGTTTTAGATAACTCAAAATATACAATAAAAGAGCAATTTGACTTTGTATTGAAATTGGTTGATGAGAAAATAAATAATAATGATTAGATAATTTCTTTATGAATAAATTATTAATTGTAAGCTTTTTCTTATTGAATGGTTTGCTTTATTCACAAACATATAATTATAAGTACGAAGTAAATAATTGTTACGACAAAACATCAAAATTAAATTTTACTGAGCGTGGTAAAGCTATACGCGACTGTTTAATTGGTATTGAGACTCCAAATTTTAAGGCAGTAACAATTAATAACGATAGTATTGAGTTGAAAAAATATTTAGGCAATGTTGTCGTTATTAATTTTTGGTTTATTTCTTGTGCACCTTGTATTGCCGAAATGCCTGGGTTAAATGATATAGTTAAGAAATATATAAATGATAGTGTTAAATTTATTTCAATTACAAAGGAGACTAAATCAAATATTTTAGATTTTTTTTCAAATAAAAAACATTTCGATTTTGAAATAATATCAGATAATGAAGAAATTTTTAGGGAAATATTTTCTTTTAAAGTTGGCTTTGGTTACCCAACTACACTTGTAATTGACAAAGAAGGTGTTATTCGTTATATTAAGTCAGGTGGTTATTCTGATAAAAGAGCAAAAAATGCAATTAAAAATGATTTATTACCTATTATTGATGAGTTAATAAGCTTACAGTAAAAGTAACATATGAAATACTTAATATTAATAATAACGTCTTTAAGTTCAATTTATTCAATTGGGCAAATACAAAAAGAAAAAATATATGGTAAAGAAGTTATTTATATTTTTGAGTATTCGATATTTGATAATGGAACTTTAAAGAAAGAAGGTGAAATTTATTTAGGATGTTTAGGTAATTTAAAAACATATCCCAAAGGAGACCCACAATATCAAGTAATTTGGACTAATAAGAAAGAGGACTTAAACAGGAAAGTCCCATCAACAGGAATAATTGAAACCTTAAATAAAGTATATTTACATCCACCAAGACACTATGTTTTTAGCATTCTTGAATATACACCATTTCCTGAAATTCATTTTCCTATTTCAAAAGGGCAAGAATGGTCTAAAAAATTGGCATTGGGAAAATATTGGGTAAATGATAAATATAATATGAAAGCGGAAGATGTTTTGTTATTTGAGTATAAATACATAAATAAACAAGAATATACCCCATTATTTCTGAGTAATAAAAGTATTGATTGTTACTATATATACGCAAATACAACTAACACTAATCCAGAAACAAGTTTTTCAGGCTTATATAATTCTAATTATGGATTTGTTAAACTGACATTTAAGAATATAGATAATAGTTTAATTATTTTAGAGTTGAAATCAATAAAAAATTGGACTGAATTTTTTTAAAATGGTTTTTATTATAAAAATAATTAATAAATTGCACCTAGAGAGCAAATTGATAAATGTAAGGCGCCTAAATAATGTATATAAAAAAACTTTTTATTATACTAACCGTTATTTTAATATATAAACTAAATCAGTAAGTTGCTAATGCAAATAAACATAGATAAAAATGCAGGATTTTGTTTTGGTGTAGAAGATGCTATTTCTATTGCTGAAAAGCAATTAGCTGATAATGGTTCGTTAATATGTTTAGGCGATATTGTGCATAACGAAGAAGAAGTAAACCGTTTAAAGCAAAAAGGCATTGAGTTTATCAATAAAAAATCATTTAAAAAATTACAAAACAAGACAGTATTATTTCGTGCACATGGCGAACATCTAAATACATACAAAATAGCAAAACAAAACAATATTAAGGTTATTGATGCTACTTGTCCTATTGTATTAAATTTACAAAAAAAGATATTAAAAGCCTTTAAGAATGGGAGAGAAGGTGAACAGATTGTAATTTACGGTAAAGTAGGACATGCCGAAGCTGTAGGCTTATCGGGGCAAATTAGCGATAAAGCTATAATAATTCAAAGTATTGATGAAATTGATAAAATAAATTTTACAAAACCAATTACAATTTTCTCGCAAACAACTATGAGCAATAGTAAATATTTGCAAATAGTTGATAAAATTACAGACTTAGCAAAGCACGAAATAAGATTTAATAAAACTGTTTGTGGACAAGTTTCGTATCGTGATAGAGATTTGGAGCAGTTTGCAAAACAGAATGATATAATAATTTTTGTAAGTGGTAAAAAAAGCTCAAACGGAAAAATGTTATACGAAATATGTAAAAGTTTTAATGTGAATACTTACTTTATTTCAACGCTAAAAGATATTGAAGAAGAGTGGTTTAATAATGTAAAAACTTGCGGTATTTCAGGAGCTACTTCAACACCAATATCACAAATAGAAGCTGTTAAAAAACAAATTGTAAATTTGAATAAATAAATTCATACACTCAAACTATTATATTCTACAGTAATATTGCAACTGTCAGTATGCTAATACAATACTAAAGATAGCCTCTACATTTTAAAAAATCGATAAAAAATTACTATCTTTATGTAAATTTTATCGACAAAAAAATGAAATCACTTTATATTTTAGTTTTATTATTTTCTGCATTTTTATTAAATGCACAGTTTTTACCTAACAATTTAACCGAACAAGAACGTGCGTATTTGCCAAATTATGTACGAAATGTATCAGCAACAGGAATAACAATTCCTCCTGCATCAACGGTTAGGAGTATAGCCGAATGGGAAGAAATGCAAGCAATAGTAATTTCATGGGTTAGATACGAGTCGCAACTAACTGAAATTGTGCGTGCTGCTGTTGAAGAATGTGATGTGTATATTTTAACCGATAATCAATCAAGTACGCAAAGTTATTTGCAAAATCATGATGTAAACACAACAAATGTTTATTATATTAATTACAACACTAACTCTGTGTGGATTAGAGATTATGGAATAAATAATATATATACAAACGATGTGGATTCATTGTTGTTTCTAGATTGGATTTATAATCGTCCTCGCCCTAACGATGATAATTCAGCAAGTCCTATAGCAGATGCATTTAATATTCCATTATACAAAACAACTCAAGCACCTACCGATTTAGTAAATACAGGTGGAAATTATTTTACCGATGGTTTTGGCACTGCCTTCTGTGAAGAGTTAATACTGTCTGAAAATAAAGTAGATAACGATTATGATGTTACTGCAAAAACAGAAGCTGAAATAGATACAATAATGAAACATTTTATGGGAATTGATAGATTTATTAAGTTTCCTGTATTGCCTTACGATGGAATTCATCATATTGATATGCATATGAAAATGTTAGACGAAGAAACTATACTTTGTGCAGAATATCCTACAGGAGTAGCTGATGGACCTCAAATAGAGGATAATTTACAAAATGTTTTAGCTCCAGAAAATTCTGTTTTTGGTGATAAATATAGGGTTATTCGTATCCCAAGTCCACCAGATTTGAATGGTGATTATCCTGCAAATGGTTGGAATAGTGGTGATTATTATACATATACAAATTCGTTAATTATTAATAAAACTATAATTGTACCAACATATTATGAGGAATATGATACAACTGCATTACGTATATACCAAGAGGCAATGCCTGGTTATAAAATTGTTGGTGTTGATTGTGATGATAATTCTGGTCCAATTTTTTCAAGTGGAGCAATACATTGTATTACACATGAAATAGCTACAACCGATCCTTTATTAATTTCGCATCAACGCTTACGCGATACCGATAATATTTATACTGATTATGAGGTAAAAGCAAAAATAATGCATCGTTCAGGAATTAATACCGCAACATTGTATTATAAAACTGATTTAGCGGGTGCTTATCAGTCGGTTACAATGAATTTTACAAATACAAGCCTAAACGAGTGGACTGGTTATATTCCAGTTCAACAATCGGGAACAAAGGTTTATTATTATATTGAGGCTAATGCCGTTTCAGGAAAAACACAAGTACGACCTATGCCTGCACCAGCAGGATATTGGGACTTTACTGTGTTAAATACAACCGATATAGCTAATAATAATACTTTAAATTTAAATGTGTTTTGTACTGAAAATTCGTTAAAAATATTTTCTGACAAGCAATTTAATTCTAATATTATTATTACAGATATACTTGGTAAGCAGGTGTATAATAGTAATATAAGTGTATTGGAAGGTGAAAACACAATTAATATTAATACTTTTAATTTAAATAAAGCTGTTTATTTAATCAGTTTAAATTATAATAATTCATATATTACAAATAAATTTGTAGTTAGATAATAAACAAAATTATTTGTGAAAAAAATATTATTAGTTGTTCTTGTTATATTTGTGTTTAACAATGCTTTAAAAGCTCAAGAAGAGTTAACAAAAGCAAGGTTTGATAAACACTATTTTAAATCGTATTTATTAGATATTAAAGATGTTGCAATATCGCCCATTAAGTGGAATGCTAAGCAATGGATTTCGGCAGGAATGGTAATAGGAACTGCCGCTTTATTAGTAAACACTGCGGATTTAAAGTTACAGCAATACTCTCAAACATTAATAACCCAAAATGGTGATAATTTTTCAGCAAATTTTCTTGAACCATGGGGTAGTGGTGTATATTCTATGGCAACAATGGCAGTGTTTTATACACAGGGTTTAATTGCAGGAAATCAACGAAGTAAAAAGGTAGCAATGCTTGGCGTAAAAGCTTATATAGTATCAGGTTTGTATGTGCAAATTCCAAAGTATGCAATAAACAGAAAACGTCCGTATCATGGCGAATACCCAGATCCTTATGGATTTGAAGGTGTTTGTGGCGATGCCTGGTTTAAAGGAATGCCATCAGGGCATACAACATCTATATTTGCGGTGGCTACAATTGTTGCATCGGAGTATAGCGAAACAATATGGGTGCCTATTGTTGCATATACAGTGGCTACATTAGCAAGCCTATCAAGAATATACGATAATAAGCATTGGGGTAGCGATGTACTTGTAGGTGCAGCCTTTGGTTTTGCTATAGGAAAACTTATTCATAGAAAAAATAATTGGGGGCTTACTTTTAGATAGTTGATAGTTAATAGTTGATAGTTAATAGTTAATAGTTAATAGTTAATAATTGATAGTTAATAGTTGATAGTTAATAGTTAATAATTGATAGTTAATAATTAATAATTGATAGTTAATAGTTGATAATTAATAATTGATAGTTAATAGTTAATAATTGATAGTTGATAATTGATAGTTAATAGTTAATAATTGATAGTTAATAGTTGATAGTTAATAGTTAATAGTTGATAATATAACATTTTAACAATTTAACAATTTAACAATATAACAATATAACATTTTAACAATATAACAATATAACAATATAACAATAAAATAAATGAAATTATCTTTTTTAGGAACGGGAACA
>Ga0256827_10002796_pt1 | contig 11151 bp, 13 predicted proteins | sample CV84metaG_FD_185977 | JGI IMG/M metagenome (GOLD analysis project Ga0256827, IMG submission 185977) | Hydrothermal vent microbial communities from East Pacific Rise, Pacific Ocean - CV84 | ecosystem: Environmental > Aquatic > Marine > Hydrothermal vents | place: Pacific Ocean: East Pacific Rise...
GTTGGTAAAAATTCAGTATTGGTTTTTCGATTGAGTGAGTTTAAAAGTTCATTCTCAGATTTAGCAGAGCAAATTGAAGATTTAAGAATAAATGTAAATCGAATTAGCTCAGTTTCAAATACAGTAATTGAAAGCGAAAAACACATTACAACTACTTTAAAAGACAGCATAATAAACGATACTATAATCGCTAAAATATTCAGATACAATGATACTTTTTATGATATTAAAGGCTTGGCAATTGGGAGTACACAAACTGTTACTATACAATCTACGGACAGTATTTTGCAGGTTGTTTATAAGGGCAAACGCAGAAAGCCGTACTTGTGGTTTTTATCAAAAAGACAACTAGAACAGGTTATCACAAACAAAAATCCAAATTCAAAAATTACTTACTCCAAACACATAGAAATAACTAAATAATGAAAAAAATCTGGTGGATAGCAGGAGGAGCTTTAACTCTATTAATAGCAGGAACTATGACAGCATTAAATATTGAAAATATAATAAAGTTACTACCAAAAAGTAGTACTAAGAAATATGGCAAACGTAAGTTGTCATTGGTAAAATACATTGTAATTCATCATTCAGCTATTGATGGATTTAACGCCTTTGATTATGCAAGATGGCATCTTAAAAGAGGTTGGGCAGGAATTGGTTATCATTATGTAATTGAAAAGGACGGCAAAATTCAACAAACCAATGAACTTACAACGCTTTCATATCACGTAAAAGGTAACAATACAAGAAGTATTGGTATTTCTATGTCTGGTAATTTTGAGAAACACAAACCTACCGAAGCTCAACTAAAATCATTAGTTGCATTGATTAAGAAAATCAAAAAAGATGTAAACCCAAAACTATTGGTAAAAGGACATAAAGAGCTTAGTTCTTCGGTATGCCCTGGTCGATATGTTGAGCTTGATAAAATAAGAAATCTAACAAATTAAGAATATGTTATCTAATTTTTTTAGCAGGAATAATATTATGTATAGTAACTATATGATTTTTAATAGAAAGGATTACAACATAATTCTTTTTATAAGGAACGCATTTGTAATTTTTGTTAGCAAATATGTTGTGTCTGCATACAGCAAAACTATCGGCAGTATTTTTAAGCTCATTAGCAAATACCAAAATATCAATATAAAACTTTTTGGCTCTGTCAGGATAGCCTTCTTTGTGTATATGTTTGGCAATTTTACTTATGCTACTATAAGCACGTTCTCTGATTATAAGTTCGTTTACCATTTTTCAAACTCAGAATCTAGTTTCTTACGAGCTTCTTCAACAGTATATCCTTTTCCGCTTACAGCTTCTCTTTCATACGTGTTAACAACAATTTCTGCTTCTTCATCAGTTAAGTTGTCTGGATGCATACTGAAAATATCTTTATTATCACTAATTTTTTCAAATGTCATATTATCATTTGACTTAGCCATTTCAGATATTAACCCTACAAGATATTTACTCTTTTCAGTTGTACTATCAATATTAATAAGATATGATGACATATTTAATTTTTTTACAAAGATACGAATTTATACATAATAAGTAAAGTGATTGATACGCAAAAGAATAAAAAACAAAAGGCAAAAACTGTTAAAACTTCTAAAAAACTAAGTGTAAAAAGTAACAATAAAATGAATAAACACGAGATAAATAAAGAGATTGAAGCCTTTATAGATTATAAGGATTTTAAAGAATCTAAGTATTCCAAAGCTGATATTGAGTACATTCAAAACTACGAAGGTGCAGGAGGAAAAGCCAGTCAAGGTGCAAAAGGTAGAGCTTTACTTGATGAATTTTATACTCCTGTTTATATTGCTGAATATATGTACAAATTAGCTGTAAAATACGGCTATAAAAAAGGTCATATACTTGAACCCTCTATTGCTACAGGAAATATTATTAAGCCGTTTTACGATAATAAAGATTTCAAAAGCATTACCAGTTTTGAGATTAATCCATACACAAAACGAATTGCAGAATTAAGCTATCCTAAAATAGAAGTATTTGGAGAATATTTTGAAACTGCATTTTTAGAACAACCGAGATATGTAAGTGCAATTAAAAACAAGAAAATACCAACGTGGTTAAAAAACTATCCTTTTGATTTAGTTATTGGAAACCCACCATACGGCATACACAAAAACAAGTATTCTGCATATTTCAAAGCTAAAGATAGGTTTAAACAAGTGGAAACTTTCTTTATGTACAAAGGAATACAACTACTTAAAAAAGGTGGCTTACTGGTTTACATTACATCAAGCAATTTTATGCGAACAGGTTTAACCAATTGGTCTGAAAAAGAACTTATGGGAGAAATAGCAGAGTTTGTTGATGCTTACCGATTACCAAAGGTTTTTTCGAGTTCAGATGTGCCGACAGATATACTAATCTTTAGAAAAAAATAATATGTTAACGAATTTTTTTAGCAGGTATTACATTATGAATAGTAACTATATCGTTTTGAATAGACAGAATAATAATGTAATTCTTTTTGTATGGAAGACACTTGTAATCCTTTTTAGCAAAAGCTTTATGTCTACAAACAGCGAAACTATCTCCACTTATAGAAAGGGAATTAAGAAACTCGTAAATATCAGAAACAAAACTAAAAGCACGGTCAGGGTATCCTTGTTTGTCAATATATTTAGCAAACTTAAAAATACTATTTTCGGCACGTTCAAGTATATCTACTTGCTCTCTTGCCATTGTGCTAATTTTCTTAGGGTTTCTTCTTTTGCTTCATTAACCGTAAAACGCTTAGCTGTTTTTGCTTCATCGTCATACGTTTGGACTACTAACTCAGCTTCTTCATTAGTTAGATATTCAGGATTTGTATTAAATATATCTGAATTATCACTAATCTTTTTAAAAGAAATTGACCTATTAGTTTTTGCCATTTCGGAAATCAAACCAACAAGGTGCATATCCTTTTCGTTTTGGTCGCTAATATTAATAAGGTATGATGACATAAAATATATTTTTCACAAAGATACGAATTTTTTTAAAATAGTTTAACTATGAATACAGAACAAGAATTACGACATGAAATAATACATCAATTAAGTAAGGTCAGCAATAAAAATGCACCAAAAATGTATAAAAAATTGCTATCCAAAGAGGGATATACAGAGATTGAAGCAAAGATAATATTAATGGTTGCCAACGAGGGATTAACTCCATCGGCTTGTATTCCACATATTGAAAGTGAATTGTCAAACACGATTATATTGAACACAAACTCAACGAAAGGATATTATTAGTTATTGTAGAAATATTAGCTGTGTTGGATTTATTAATTGGAGGGGTTAATTTTGAGGAAACTGTCAGTAAACTAATGTATTACAGTGACCAGTTTGCGTTTTTGAAAAACATAGAAAATAACTTAACTTTAACTAAATTAGTAGCTTAAATTAATGTGCGAAACTTGAGTAAAGAATTATTAAGTAAAATATTAAGTATGGGGAATAATGCAGAACTTATTGAACCAATAGAGTTGCGAAAAAAGATAAAAAATATATTAGGTAGGAGTTTGAGAAAGTATTAAAAATTCTAAAACTATAAGCTAATATTTTGCGTAATTACATAATATAAGTATCTTTGGGAAATATTAAGAGTATATAATTATGGCATTAGAAATTAAATCAACACCTGTATTAAAAGGTAAAAATGCAGAAAGATTTTTAGAAAAAGTTAAAGAAGTAGAAGAAACTTCGAAGAAAGATTTTTCTAAACAGGTTGATATTGCCCGTAAAATTCTAAGAAAATCTAATAGATAGTTTGTCAATAAGTATTTATGACGATTGCTCGTTTGCTTCAATTAAAGATTTTACCAATACAGCTTTAAGCAATTTTGATTGTGGTAACATTGATTTAAATGAATTTTTCCAAGAAGATGCAATAAAATATTCAAGCAGTCTAATGGGAAAAACATATGCTTTTTTTCTTGATAATGACAAAGAAAATATTGTTTGTATGTTTACGGTTTCTAATGATAGTTTAAAAGCTGATGACCTGCCAAATAGTAGAAAGAAAAAAGTAAATAAAGTTATACCTCGCATAAAACAAAGAAAAAGTTATCCTGCTGTATTAATAGGGAGACTTGGAGTTTCATTATCGTATTCAGGTGATGGAGTAGGAACTCAATTAATGGATTTTATAAAGGCTTGGTTTATTGACCCACTTAATAAAACAGGTTGTAGATTTATTGTTGTTGACGCATATAATACAGACGATGCAATCAAATATTATGAAAAAAATGAGTTTTCTTTTTTGTTTTCAACAGAAGAACAAGAAAAGGAATATTTAAACATTGAACCTGAAGGTGAATTAAAAACCAGAATGATGTATTTTGATTTATTACGTTTAGAAGCTTAATTCTTAAAAATCAATATTTTCGATTACATATTAATGATATTTTATTAAATTAACAAATATTTATTTAAATAATAAATGTGTTAAATATCTATTATTGAGGCATTAATAATAGATATGGATTTATATACAAATCACAATTCAGTTCCCTCATTCTCCGCAAAAACGTCTGTAAATTATTGACTTACAGGCGTTTTTTTTGTTACTAATTTAGTTAGGATAATTCCACTATAAGTTTTAATAATTCACTCAAAACCTTAAGCTAAAATTTATTACTTTCAGCAAACTTAAAAACTATGTGGTTTGAGTATATTGGTTGGTTATAGGGTGCAATTATAGAAAATGAGCTTGGTGTTTTTAGTTTTATTAAAATAATTGCTAACTTGCATAATTATTAATAAAAATACTTTTTTAAGATAATAAAAGTATTGCCTTGTACTTAATTAAATATATTGCAAAATGATAAACAAGCTATTCAAAAGTAAGTACTTTTTAAGTACGGTTCAATTTATTACATTATTTGTTTTTGTATTACTTATTTATGGTTCTATTGGAGTGTTTACCGATGATAAAGATTTTGCAAAAATATTAAGAAATACAAATTTACCGAATCTAATTGTTTGGTCGTATTGGTGGCCAATGATAGTTGTAACAGCTATTCTTTTTGGAAGGTTTTGGTGTACAATTTGCCCAATGGAGTTGATAACTTCGTTTTTTGGTAAAATTGGATTGAAAAATAAACCTGGGAAATTCTTAAAATCGGGTTGGGTAATTACTTTATTTTATGCTCTAATATTAATTATTGGAATTCATACATTTACAATTCATAGAATACCACAATATATGGCAATTTATATGCTTGTACTTTTTGGAGCTGCTGTAATTGTTGGTTTTATTTGGGAGAAACGAACATTCTGTACTTATGTTTGTCCGATAGGGCATTTGCTTGGATTGTATTCAATGCTTTCATCTAAAAAGTTAAGAGTAATTAATGCTGATGTTTGTAATTCGTGCAAAACAAAAGATTGTATAAGTAAATCAAATCATTATAATTATGTTGGACGTTCGTGTACATCGGAGCTTTATCCAGCTGAGTTAAAAGATAATCGCTCTTGTATTATGTGTGGGCAATGTCATAAGTCGTGTACACACAATAATATTGCAATACAAAAACGCCGACTTGCAGCCGATTTATTTACAGATATAAAGCTAAGTTGGGCTGAAATATCGTTCTTTTTAATAATAACTGGTTTTGTTGTTTATGAAATACTTTCTGAGTGGAAAGTTACAAAATCTATTTTAATGGCAGTACCTAATTCGGTTAACGAAGCTGTTGATATATCAGCAATATCAGGAACAATAAAAGCCATAATTTTATTTGTGATTTTCCCGATTGTATTTTATTTACTGTTGGCATATTTAAAGAAAATATTTGCAAAAGAAACATTTAAACAGTCGTTTACACATTTGGTAATGGCAATATTACCAATTACTGCAAGTATGCACTTAGTAAAAGCAATATTAAAAACAACATCACGTATTCCTTATTGGGACTATGTTTTTACTGACCCAAAAGGAGTTGATACAGCAACTAAAATAATGGAAAATGCTGATTATTTAGATAAAACTTTCTTAAATTTAATAACACCTTATTTAAGTATTTTAACTTTACTATTACCTATTGGTGGGCTTATTTTATCTTTACTTATAATTAGAAAACAGAAAAGTGTTTTTGCTTCAAAAATAATATCGGTTATTGCAGTTATTTTTTATGCGAGTATATTTATTATAACATTAATTGCTTGGCGATTTTTATAGATGAGATGTAGCGAATGTTATAGCGATAATCCAAGAATTACTCCATTAAAAGGAGCAAAGGATTGCTTGTCGAAACATAGACAATATATTTGTTCGCAGTGTGGTAGAGTTGTTTGTATTGATTTAAAAGGGGAGAAGCGAGCAAGGTGCTTTTATCCGTTTAGCGATTTTGAAACAGCAATATTATATTTAAAACCTGCCGAAATAATTAATAAAGCTGTATGTGGGATTTATGAGCTGATATACAAAAGAGGAGATGTTCGTTTTAAAATATTTCGCTCCCAAAATGAATTTGAAGAGTTCTTAAATAAAAATCAACAAATTAATTCTAATAAAAACCTACCTGTTTATATTTCTGAAAAATATAATGAGGTAAATGAATCTCAAATAAAATACTTGAATGAAAGTGAAGTTTTAAAGTATTTATCTGAAATGAAAAGAGGCATCATTTTAGAATAATAATAGTTTAGTTGTAAAAGGTAAAGTTCGAGGCTTGCGAAGTGTTGAATAAAAGGAGTTTATATTTATAAATGACTGTATTCAACATAAGCGTAACGAAGAAATTTATCTTTTACAGCAAACGAAAACTACTTTTTAGAGTCAACAATTGCAGCAACAGTAGTATCCCCCGTAACATTAACAGCAGTCCTAAACATATCTAAAATTCTATCAACAGCAAAAATTAGAGCAATACCCGAACTTGGTACACCAATAGATTCTAACACAATAACAAGCATTACAATACCTGCACCAGGTACGGCAGCCGAGCCAATTGAGGCAAGAGTTGCAGTAAGCACAATTGTAAGTTGTTGTCCTAAATCTAGGTCATATCCAAAAACTTGTGCAATAAATACCGCAGCAACCGCTTGGTATAAACTTGTTCCGTCCATATTTATTGTTGCTCCAATAGGAAGGACAAACCCGGCTGTTTCTTTGCTTATACCTACTTCTTTTTCGGCTTGTTCCATAGTTATAGGTAATGTGGCTGCACTACTGCTTGTAGAAAAAGCCATAAGTTGTGCAGGAAAAATACCTTTAATAAATTTACGATATTTAATTTTTGAAAATAATTTTAAAAGTATTGGGTAAACAACAAATATCATTAATAATAAACCTATTATAACGGTTAATGAGTATAAACCAAGACCTTTGAAAAGTATTATTGTATCTTTTGGATTACCCCCTGCAATATCAGCAATAAGTGCTGCCAACAGTGCAAAAACACCATAAGGTGCGAACTTCATTATAATATCAATAAATTTGAGAATTACATTATTTAACTCATCAAAAAACTTTATAACTGTTTTGGTTTTGCTTTCGGGCAATAGAATTATAGATATACCAAACATTACAGCAAAAAATATTACTTGTAACATTTTATTGTTTTTCGATGAGGCTGCAATAATATTAGAGGGTACTAAATCAACTAAAAATTGTAATGGACCTTGTGCTTTTCGTTCAGCTGCAATTTCTTGTTTTGATGTAACTTTATCAGAAAATTCTTTAACCATTTCTGTTTTCATTCTGTCGGGGAAAGCATCGCCTGGTTTTATTATATTTACTAAAACTAAGCCTATTGAAATGGCAATAACGGTAGAAACAATATATAGAACAATAGTTTTTCCTCCCATTGAGGAAAGTTTAGAAACATCTTTTAATCCGGTAATACCTGTAATTAACGAAACAAATATTAATGGCACTGCAATTAGTTTAAGTAAGTTCATGAAAATTGTTCCAAAAGGAGCAACCCAATCTTTTATACTGTTTTCAAATCCTAATTTAATAGAAACTACACCTAAAATAGTTCCTAAAAGCATTCCGATTATTATTTTTAAGTATAATGGTGTTTTTTTAAAACTCATAATAGTTATTTTAAAACTAAAATATTACATCGTATTAAATACTATTTTTAAAGATGCTATCGGCAAAGTTATAATATATTTTAAAAAAAAGATTATTATACTCAATCCATTTAGCTTTTCGGAAATTTATGCGGATTTATTTTTTCTTTTTTAGAGTTTGGAATTTATAAGCATAGCAAGGTTACGGTTGTAAATTTAAACAAATAAAAAAGGGAAAAGAAAAAGTAGAAAATCCGAAAAGCTATGTGGTTTGAGTATTTTTATATAAGCTTTACTTGAAATTAAATAATTAGGTAAAAATACATATATTTGCATTTATGAAAAAACATTGTGATTTTTTGGTAATTGGTTCGGGTATTGCAGGATTGAGCTATGCAATAAAAGTTGCAGAACATGGTAAAGTTATTATTTTATCGAAAGCCTCGATAACTGAAACTAATACTCAATATGCACAAGGAGGAATAGCTGCTGTTACTGAAAAATATGATAGTTATAAAAAACATATTGAAGATACAATTAATGCAGGGGCTGGTTTGTCTGATAAAAAGGTTGTTGAAGTAGTTGTAAAAGAAGGGCGAGAAAGAATAAAAGAATTAATAAGTTGGGGTACAGAATTTGACAAAAGTTCAGCAAATAACTATGATTTAGCAAAAGAAGGCGGTCATTCCGAAAATAGGATTTTTCATCATAAAGATAATACAGGCTTTGAAGTTCAGCGAGCACTAGTAGAGGAAGTAAGAATTCATGATAATATTACTGTTTTAGAAAATCATTATGCTATTGATTTAATTACCCAGCATCATTTGGGTGAATTAGTTACAAGTAAATCTAGGAATGTTGAGTGTTATGGTGCTTATGCGTTAAATATGAAAAATAATAGTATTGTTACAATAGTAGCTAAAACTACTTTTATAGCTACAGGAGGAATCGGTAATATTTATCAAACGTCGACAAACCCTACAATTGCAACAGGCGATGGTATTGCAATGGCATATAGAGCTAAAGGACATATTGAAAATATGGAGTTTGTTCAGTTTCATCCTACCTCGTTATATAATCCGGGAGAAAGGCCATCTTTTTTAATAACAGAGGCTTTACGTGGCGATGGTGCGATATTAAAAATAAAATCGGGTCGTAGATTTATGAAAAAATACGACGAAAGAGGTTCGTTAGCACCAAGAGATATTGTTGCAAGAGCAATTGATAATGAAATGAAAAATTCAGGAGACGAATTTGTTTATTTAGATGCAACAAGAATTAAAAAAGAAAGATTGGAAGAGCATTTCCCAAATATTATTAATAAATGTAAAACTTTGGGTATTGATATTTCAAAAGAATTTATTCCTGTTGTGCCTGCCGCACATTATTTATGTGGTGGAATTAAAGTTAATTTAAAATCAGAAACAACAATAAAATACTTATATGCCGCAGGCGAGTCAACATCTACAGGCTTGCATGGAGCTAATAGATTGGCATCTAACTCGTTATTAGAGGCGATAGTTTTTTCTAATTTTGCGTATAAAAACTCGGTAAAGGCTATAGAGAGTATTGAGTTTAGAAAGGGTATTCCCGAATGGAACGACGACGGAACATCTTTATCAGAAGAAATGATATTAATTACTCAAGCAATGAAAGAATTGCAGCAAATAATGTCTAATTATGTAGGTATTGTAAGGTCAAATTTGCGTTTAAAACGTGCATTAGATAGATTGCAAATATTATATACTGAAACAGAAGATTTATTTAAGAAATCGGTTGTTACAAAAGAAATTTGTGAGCTTCGTAATTCAATAAATATTTCTTATTTGATTATTAAAATGGCGAAAACAAGAAAGGAAAGCATAGGTTTGCATTGTACAATTGACTATCCTTCAAATTAATACTATTTTTACTTGTTGATTATTAGTGATTTGTCGGATTGTTAATAATTTATTAATATTTATTATAAATAATGAAAGTAAATAGTAATTAATAAATAATAAATACTTACTTTTGCGGTTCAAAATTTATAGTGTTAAAATGACTTCGAAAAAGACCATATTTATATTAGCGTTATTGTTTGTAACGAGTTTCAGTTTCAGAGCATTAGCAAATGCCGAAGAACATAATTCGCAGACCATAGAAACAGAGGCTGAGCATATTGCTCACAACGAAGATGCCGAACATTCTGAACACGAAGCAGAAGAGTTTAATCCAGGTACAATGATTATTGAGCATGTTGTTGATGCACATGATTGGCATATAATTACAATTGGCGAGAAGCATATTGCTGTACCTCTACCTATTATATTATATAGTGAACATACTGGAATGCATTTTTTTATGTCTAGCGAATTGGCTCACGGTCATTCATATAATGGGTTTGAATTACACAAAAAAGGTGATTTTAAAGGTAAAATTACAGAAGAAATTTCAGGCGAAGAAACATTGTATGTTCCTTACGATTTCTCAATAACTAAAAATGTATTATCATTATTTGTAAGTATATCCTTATTATTATGGATATTTTTATCAATTAGTAAAAAATATAAGAATAACCCAAATGTTGCCCCAAAAGGCTTGCAGTCTTTACTTGAGCCGTTAATTGTTTTTATTCGCGACGATGTAGCAAAAGCATCAATAGGAGAAAAAAAATACATGAAATATTTACCATTTCTACTTACTATTTTCTTTTTCATTTTTATTAATAATTTATTAGGATTAATTCCAATTTTTCCGGGTGGAGCAAATTTAACAGGTAATATTGCAGTAACAATGGTACTTGCACTATTTACATTTGCAATAACAACATTTAGTGGTAACAAAAATTATTGGGTACATATGGTAAACACACCAGGAGTACCTTGGTGGTTAAAATTTCCAATTCCATTAATGCCTGTAGTAGAAATAATGGGATTATTTATTAAGCCATTTGTATTAATGGTTCGTTTATTTGCTAATATTACTGCTGGTCATATTGTAGGACTTGGTTTTATTAGTTTAATATTCATATTTGGAGAAATAAATATGGGCTTAGGATATGGTGTTTCAATAGTTTCAATAGCTTTTAAAGTATTTTTAATGGTTCTTGAATTATTAGTAGCATTTA
>Ga0256827_10002797_pt1 | contig 11148 bp, 7 predicted proteins | sample CV84metaG_FD_185977 | JGI IMG/M metagenome (GOLD analysis project Ga0256827, IMG submission 185977) | Hydrothermal vent microbial communities from East Pacific Rise, Pacific Ocean - CV84 | ecosystem: Environmental > Aquatic > Marine > Hydrothermal vents | place: Pacific Ocean: East Pacific Rise...
TTCTGCTTCAAAATTTGCAGTAAGAGCACTTACAGATGCTTTACGTCTTGAAATGGTTCCTTACGGTGTATTTGTATCTCATGTTGCACCAACTTCTACAGAAAGTGCCATTTGGGAAAAAAATATAGAGGATGCTCAATTACGTGAAGGAATTTCAGATGAGCTGCTAAAAGGCTATAATTATTTTTTTAAAGTACAAGATAGAGCTACTCGTGAAAGGATTAAACCAATACCTGCAATTGAAGTTGCAAAAGATATTGCAGATGCACTTACTTCTCCTTCTCCAAAATATGAATATTATTCTGGAGAAAAGTCAAAAAAAGCATATGAAATGTCACTATTACCAAAAGAGAGAATGATACGATGTTCTTTGAAACGTTTAAGTAAATTTATAAAACTATATGGCTAAAAAATGTTAAAAAAAAATGTTATAGCCAATTATTTTGGAAGATTTTATGCAATGATTATTGGAGTAGTGGTTTTACCAATATATCTCAAATATTTAGGTGCTGAAGCTTATGGATTAGTTGGTTTTTTTACAATGTTTATTTCTTGGATGATGCTTCTTGATATGGGTTTTAGTCAGGTACTTTCAAGAGAAACAGCAATTTTAAAAGATAAAGAAAATGGGTTATTAGATTTAAAGATGTCCTTACGAAGTGTCGAAGGTATGATGCTCTTATTATCTATAATCGTTGTAATAATTATGTCTATATCAAGTGGATGGATATCTACCAATTGGTTTCAAGTAAAAGTACTTTCTATTGAAATAATAAAGCAATGTATTCAATTAATGGGATTTATGTTTATATTAAAATGGTATGTAAGTCTATACGATAGTGTAGTATTAGGTTTTGAAGAACAAGTTTGGTTAAATATTTATAAAATGATTATGTCCACTATTAGATTTGTTGGAGGTCTAATTTTAGTAATATATATTACAACAGATATTTTATATTATTTTATTTATCAAGCAGCTATTGCCGTTATTGAATTTACTATTCTTAATAGAAAAGTTTATAAAAGTTTGCCAACTAGTAATTTATTTATGTTTCCATCATTTCAAGCTATTAAAAAAATAGCACCTTTTGCGTTGGGATTAGCTTATACTTCTGCTGTATGGATTGTTTATACTCAGTTAGATAAAATGTTATTATCTCATTATATACCACTTGAAGAGTATGGATACTTTACTTTAGTAGTTCTTATTTCGAGTGCAATAATGCAGTTTGCCTCTCCTTTGAGTCAAGCAATTTTACCTCGTATGACAGCACTTTTATCAAATAATAAAGAAGAAGAGATGTTGTCTTTATACAGAAAAGGGACTAGATTTATTGCAGTAATTATTTTTTCTGTTGTTGGAATGGTTGCATTTTTCTCGTATGAATTATTGTATGCTTGGACAGGGAATGAAGAGGCATCATTGTGGGCAAGTCCCATTCTTGTATGGTATGCATTAGGAAATGCTATTTTAGCAATTGCTGCATTTCAATACTACTTACAGTTTGCACATGGAAATTTAAAATATCATATTAAATTTAATACTTTTTTCCCTTTGGTAGCATTACCTATTGTTTTTTATTCAGTTAGTAGTTATGGTGCATTAGGAGCAGGAATAGCATGGTTTGGAATACAAGTGATTACCTTTTTAATTTGGCCACCTTTTGTACATTATAAGTTTGCAAAAGGTATCCATTTTGATTGGTTATTTAAAGATATTCTTCCACCACTACTTATTACACTTATTTATTTTTTTATTCTACAAAATATTAAGATTGATTTTAGTTTATATAATAGATTTGAAATCTTTATGGTTTTAATAGGTTTAGGAATTATTTTATTAGCTTTGAACTTCTTAACGTTTTCTGAAGTAAATACAAAAATTAAATGGTTTATTAAAAAGGTTATAAAATGAATATAAAAGAATTGAAAATTGGATTTATTGGCAATATGAATACTATGCCAATGCAGTATGCATTGAAATTTAAAGAAGATGGATGTGATATTAAATATATTGTGGAGAGTCCTAAAGATAAAATGCTTATGCGACCTGAGATACATTATAAAAATATAGAATATCCTTATCCTGAATGGATTAAAGAAATTCCTTTCAAAAATAAGCTTTTGAACTTATTATTTAATAGATATAACACTAGAAAAGTTCGTGCTGAAATGAAAGATTGTGATGTAATCTTTTTTAATCACTATGCACATCACTTATCTGGTTACTTTGATGATAAGGTAATTAAAGTAGCTCTTTTTAGTGGGGCAGACTTAGATGTGACATGTAACTACAAAAATATAGATAATTTAATTGCTAAAGATGAAAAATTATTTATTCAGAAATTGAAGAAATTATTACTAAACTTATTTACTATGAGATATCGAAGGGGAATTAAATCTTGTGATATTTTGTCCTATTTTCCTATAGGTATGAATCCTGTAGGCGATAAGCTTCAAGAGGAAGTAATGGGAGATAAAAAGTATATAGATATTAGAAGATATGATATTAATTTTAAAGAAATTGGTTTAGATTATATTGGCACAGCTAATAATGATAAATTAGTCATTATCTCAGCTGTAAGATTTCTAATTAAGACAACTAAAGAGAATGCTTTTGAATATAAGGGAAATGACTTAATTATTAAAGGAATAGCAAAATTTTATGAAGTTAATAAAAATATAGAAGTTCATTTTGTTGAGAAAGGTTCAAAAGAAAATATTGAAATTGCAAAGAAACTCTGTAAAGATTATGGCATTGAAGATGTAGTAGTTTGGCATAAAGAGATGACTTTAGAAAGTTTGTTGGAGCTATATAAAAGAGGAGATGTTATGTTTGATCAGGTAGGGACACACTGGTCAGGAGCAATTGGATTATATGCTCAATACATGGGAAAACCAGTTATAGCAAATGCAAGACTAGATGTATTTGGAAAGATTTGGGGAGATGACGTTAAAGTATTAAATGCAACAACTGTTGATGAAATTTTTCATCATTTAATAAATTGTCAAAGTAAAGAATTTCGTGAAGAAATAGGAAAAGCTTCACATGAGTTTGTTAATAAACATGTTGATAGTGAAGTAGTATATAAAAAATATAAAGCAGCAATTTTAGATGTGTATCATCAAAAAAGGTTGAATAAATGAAAATAGTGTTTATAATTAGTTCACTACAAGCAGGTGGTGCAGAGAGAGTTATTTCAAATATAGCTAACAATTTTGATAATATTGGACATAATATTACCATATTGGTTCTATCAAAAGAGACACCATTCTATTCTATTAATAGCTCTATAGAGTTAATTCAATTAGGAGTAGATAAACCTAAAGGTAGAGATTTTATAAGTAGAGCAAAACATATACCAAATATAATTTTTACTTTAAAATCTAATATTTTAGATTTAAATCCAGATATAGTTATAAGTTTTTTAACAAAGGTTAATATTATATCAACTATTGTTTCAAAATTAACAAAAACTCCTATTATTGTATCTGAAAGAACAAATTTCAATGCTTTAAATAAAAAAATGTGGAGATTTTTTAGAAGAGTTATATATCCATACTCAGATGCTCTTGTTGTTCAATCAAAGTTTGATAAAGAGAAGTATTATTTTCATAAAAATTGTCAGATTATACATAATCCAATTTATAAATTTAATAGATATAAAAATATTAAAAGAGAGAAGATAGTTCTTGCAGTTGGAAGATTAGTTGAGCTAAAAGGGTTTGATATGTTAATTGAGGCATTTTCATCTCTAAAAAATAGAGATTGGAGACTTATAATCGCAGGTGAGGGTAAGATTAGAGATAAACTTCAAAAACAGATTATAGATAATAAAATGGAAAAGTCAATCTCTTTAATAGGTAGAGTTTCAGATATTGAGAGATATTATAAAAAGGCATCTATTTTTGTATTATCCTCCCGTATAGAAGGTTTTCCTAATGTTTTAATTGAGGCTATATCATATGGTTGTCCATCTATAGCATTTAACTGTTTAACTGGCCCAAGTGATATTATAAAAGATGGTGAGAATGGTTTATTGGTTGAGGCTAATAATGTTAAAGGTTTATCAAAAAATATAGAGTTATTACAAAATAATAAAGAGTTAAGAGATAAATTTAGTAAATCTGGAGTAGAAATTTCAAAAGAGCTATCTATAGATAAAATATCAAATAGATGGCTAGAGGTTATTAATAGTGTATTGGAGAAGAGATAGTGTGTGGAGTAGTAGGATTTAATAGTAAAAATAGCAATAAATTAAAGAAAATGCTTAATTTAATTAAACATAGAGGGCCAGATGATAATGGAGTATTTGAAACAGAAGAATTCTCTTTGGGACATGTAAGACTCTCTATTTTAGATTTAAGTTCACATGGACATCAACCTATGGAGTATGATAATTTAATAATGGTTTATAATGGTGAAGTTTATAACTTTAAAGAGATAAGAGAGGAGCTTATCTCTTTAGGGTATAAATTTACTTCAGATAGTGATAGTGAAGTGATATTAAAAGCTTATCATAAATGGGGAATTAACTCTATTGATAAGTTTATAGGTATGTTTGCTATTGCTATATATAATAGAGAGTCTAAAAAAATAACTCTAATTAGAGATAGAGTAGGAGTCAAGCCATTATATTACTATTTTGATGGTGAGGATTTTATCTTTGCAAGTGAACTTAAACCTATTATAGAGTTTTTTAAAGATAAAAAAGAGTTAAAGATAAATAAAGATGCTCTTTTTGAATATTTTAAATTTGGATATATCTCTTCAAATCTATCTATTTTTGAAAACTGTAATAAAGTACCTGCTGGACATTATTTAACTTTTAATTTAAAAACATTAACGTTAAATATTGAATCATATTGGTCAATTTTACCATTCTTTGAACTTCCAAAGTTTCAAAAAACAGAAGAGGAGTTGATTGATGAGTTAGAAGATATTTTAATTGATGCATTTAAATATCGTATGGTATCAGATGTACCTGTAGGAGTCTTTTTAAGTGGAGGAGTAGATAGTTCAATTGTAGCTGCAATTCTTCAAAAACATTATGGGAATATACATACATTTACAATAGGTTTTAAAGAGGATAAATATAATGAAGCAAATTATGCTAAAGATGTTGCGGAACATATTGGAACAACCCATACAGAGAAGTATTTAAACTCATCAGAGGCAAAAGATATACTTAATCGATTTGTAGATATTTATGATGAACCCTTTGGCGATAGTAGTGGAATACCAACCATTTTTGTTAGTCAAATAGCAAAAGAGGCAGGTGTAAAGGTTGTATTAAGTGCAGATGGGGGAGATGAGGTTTTTTGTGGATATGATAGATATTGGGTTATAAATGATATAGGAGAGAAACTTTTTAAAATCCCTAAACCTATAAGAAAAACTTTAAACTCTATTATGAATATAATAGGAGATAATAGAGTCTCATATATTTTACGAAATGAAAAGTTACTATCCAAATACAAGTTAATACATAAAATTTTGGATAATAGTAGTTGGGAAGAGCTGTATGATAGTTTAATCAGCCTTGATATAGAAGATTTATTAAATTCAAAAAAAAGAATATATGATAATAGTTTTAATATTGGTGAGAGAGAGCATCAGATGCAAGGAATGATGCTTTGGGACTATCATCGATACATGGTTGATGATATTCTTACAAAAGTCGATCGTGCAACGATGAGTCTATCAATAGAGGGGAGAGAACCTCTTCTTGATCATCGAATAGCTGAATTCATGGCACAAGTTCCATTTGATTTAAAATATAAAAATGGTGATAGTAAATATTTATTAAAAAAAGTCTTAGAAAGATATATACCAAAAGAGATGATTGATCGACCTAAACAAGGTTTCGGCATACCTGTATTTGAATGGTTTAATTCAGAATTAAAGAGTCTATTTAAGACTTATTTAGATAAATCAGAATTAAAGAAGCATAACCTTTTAAATGAAGAGTATATCCGAGAAGAGTACAATAGATTAAGTAGTAAGAATGTTAATAGGTTATGGTTTGTATTAGTCTTTCAAATGTGGTATAAAAAATATATAGATTAAATAAAAGAGGGTAAAGATATGGAGCATGAAGAGACAAGGTTATTGAGTAATTATAATATTGCCATAATTTTATTTTTAACTATTATTACAGGAACGATAGGAACATATTTAGATCATAATGAAGCAATTATTTCACTTTCTCTTATTAGTGTATTATTGGGTATATTATTTATAATATTAGTCAGTAAGCAAGAGAATCGAAAGAATGCAATTGATATATTTTTAACTTTTTTCCTAGTATATTTAATATATTCCTTTGTCATGCATTTTATGTATATAGAAGTCTATAATGTAACTGCACCCTACATTGAAAGTGATGATGAAGTATTTTATTTAGGAACACAAGATATATATCATAAGGTTAAAACCAGTAGTTATAGTTTTTTTGAAACAAAAGATATATATAAATATCAGGAAGTATATGGCGCAATTAATTTCTATGTATATATTGCTATGCTTGCTGATATATTAGGTGGAGAGTTAACTATGTTAACGCAAAAAGTGGGTGTTATTCTTATTTCTGCTTTAATTCCAGTTTTTATGTATCTTATAAGTAGATTATATTTTACTGAGAAAGTTTCTATCCGAGTAGCTTTTATTTATGGATTTTTTTCCTTTGTACCGTATTTGTCTGCTCTAATACTTCGAGATGTGCATGTAGCATTAATGTTTATTATTACATTTTATATTATTCTTGAGAAAGTATCTATCAAAAACTTATTAATTCTTATTTTTGTTTCTTTTATCTCTTTTACCTTAAGGCTTGAAACAGGAGTCTTTATGCTTGGATTTACATCAATATACTTTTTTCATTTTATTGATACTTCTATTGGTAATAAAATATTAAAGATTCTATTATATTTATTTTTAATTCTTTTTGGGATAGCATTAGTATTGAGCTCTAGCGAATTAACAAGTATGTTTAATATGATAATGCAAAGTTCATCGGAAAGAACAGCAGAAACAGCAACAGCAGGATCAATGGGAGCTAAAATTGCTAAGTTACCATTTGGATTAAACTATATAGCACTTTTAGGTTTTGGACAAATACAACCATTTCCTCCATCAGTTATATTCTTTTCAAAAAAAGGTATGTTTAGTTTGACTTATCTATATGCTGGTATAGCATGGTTCTTTGGTTGGGGATTCTTATTATATGGTATATTTGTAAAGAAAGTATTACATGATTTAAATTTAAAAATAAATTTAATGCTTTTATTTTCAATACTTTACTTGGTATTAGTTTCAGTTATTGAGTTTAATCAAAGAAGACAAGCTCCTGTTTATCCAATATTGTATTTGGTTATGGTATTTAGTTATTTAAAAATGACTATAAGTGAACGAACAAAAGTATGGGTGGGTATGTTAATGTTTTATACATCTCTTGTTTTGACTATTAACTATATGAAGGTATAAAAATGAGCAAAAAAAAGGTTCTATTTTATTTACCAAACTTGTGTGGAGGTGGAGCAGAACGTGTTAGTATAAATATTTTAAATCAATTAAATCGAGAAAAGTATGAGATACACCTCCTTTTAGGTATTTTAGAAGGAGAGGCAGTACATCTTATTCCTCAAGATATTGAAGTGCATAATTTAAATTCCCCACGAACTATTTTTTCTCTATTTAAACTAAGAAAAAAAATTAAAGAGATTAAGCCATATGCTATATTTTCATCTTTAAATCGTGCACATATTGCATTAAATTTTTCTCTTAGAGGGATATCTAATAAACCTAAAACTATAATGCGTGTTCCTAGTTCACCTAAATTGGTATTTAAATATAATGAGATGGATAAAATGTTTAAAATTTTGTTAGATATTTCTTTAAAAAATGCAACTACAATTATTGCACAGACACCTGAGATGAAAGAAGAAATTTTTGAATACCATTCAGTTAATAAAGATAAGATTGAAATCCTTATCAATCCATTGGATAGAAAACTAATTGATGAGAGTATTGAAGAACCATTTGATTTATTTGATAAAGGTCATATAAACGTAGTTGCGTCTGGACGGTTGAGTATAGAAAAAGGTTATGATGTTTTAATTGAATCCTTTAGTAAAGTTTATCAAAGAAATCAAACCTATAGACTCTATATTATTGGTGCAGATAATGGAAATCAAATGGATGAATACAAAGTATTGATTGATAAATTTTCATTGCAAGGTATAGTGACTTTTTTAGGTTTTCAGCAGAATCCGTATAAGTTCTATTTTCATAGTGATTTATTTGTATTATCATCAAGACGTGAAGGTTTACCCAATACAATTTTAGAGAATTTATATTTAAATAAGCCGGTTGTTGGTACAAGATGTATTCCCTTTATGGAAGAGCTTATTAAAGATGGAGAGAATGGATTTTTAGTAGATGTTGAAAGTGTAGAACAATTAGCTGATGCGATATTAAACTTTAAAGAACTATCTGATAAAAAAGGTTTTGTTAATGATGATCTTATTTTAGAAAAAGATATATTTTCAATCTAAATAAGTTAACAAGTTAAAAAATAAGAAAGAGAGCTAATAATGTCTATTCACACAAATAATATATTATTAATTGGACCATTAATAAATAAGCACAATCCAAAAATAACTGGAGGAGCAATAGTTTTATTCAATAATCTACTAGAGGAATTGAATGAAAGTAAAGTTAATTATTTATTAATTGATACAAATAAAGAAAATTATACAAATATGATAATTGCATATATAAGTATATTTTTGCAAATTTTTATTAAACAATTTAAAGTAAATCATATATCGTTACATAGTTCAAGAGATTATCTATTTTTTGCTCCTTATATTATTATTCTTGGAAAAGTTTTTTCTAAGTCAACTAGTTTAAGAAAGTTTGGGGGTGAAGCATTGACTGTGTATAACTCTTCAATTGGACTCAAGAAAAAAATATTGACCTTTATATTTATAAATATTGATTTTTTCTTTTTAGAAATGAAAAATATGGTTTATGGTTTTACTGAATTGAATAAGAATACATTTTGGTTTCCTAATGTTAGGCAAGTACCAAAGATTGAGATAAAAACAAAAGAATTTTCAAAAAAATTTGTTTTTATTAGTCAAATATTTAAAGAAAAAGGGATAGATGAAATTTTAGAAGCATCTACCTATTTACCTCAAGAGTATACTATTGATTTATATGGTCCTATAAAAGATAGTAAGTATACAGATGAGTATTTAAAACAATATCCAGTTTGTTATTGTGGTGCTTTAGATTCAGAGAATGTTTTATCAAAATTAAATGAATATGATATTTTATTACTTCCTACATATTATAAAGGAGAGGGTTATCCGGGTATTGTAATAGAGAGTTATTCTATTGGAATACCTATTATTGTTACCAACTTAACTGGTCTTAGTGAAATTACTGATCATCAGAGAACAGGTCTTCTGATTGAACCTAAAAATATTGAAGCATTAGTAAAGGCAATTCTTTATTTTGATAAAAAGAACTATAGTGCAATGTCAAAATATGCTAAGGAAAAGTTTTCTAATTTTAATGCATCTGAACAAACATACAAATTTTTAAAGATTATAGACAAAACAGATATTATTAATTAGTAATAATTTATAATACAGTAGACTTATTTAATAAATTAAATAATAAACAATTATAAAGTGGTGAGTAAGATGAATTTTTTGAAACAATTTTTTTTAATTTTGATAGAAGTAATACTTTTTACCTCTTATTCTAATGCTATTATGGCTATTCCTAGTGAAAAAGTTATTTATGAAGCATATTCCTATAATGAAAATTTTGAAATCGGAGAGATAAATCCTCTTAAATATTGGGTTAGCAACTTAAAAAAGAAAGAAGATTGTAATGTTAGTTATTCATATGATATGAAATCGAAAACAGAGGGAAATAGTTCTCTAATAATAAATATAGATTCAAAAGGGTTAAAAGATGCTAGTAAACAATGGTATTATTATTTAAAAATTCCATTAAATCCAACGCCAAATCTCGAAAGTAACTTGTCATTTTCTATAGATGTTAAAATGGATCAACAATCTGCAACTAATATACAAATTGGATTTAATTTAAGATATTTACCCTTGAGTAGTGGGATCTATTCTTTTGATAAAATGGATTATAAGCAATTTAATAAATGGACTACCATAAAAAATAATGACTTAAAATCCCTTTTTACTAATAATCATGCAAATAGATTTATTTCTGAGATATATGAAGCTAAATTAAGTGATTTTGGAAGAATAGTCTCAAATATAGTCATATTAATAAAGGGTAGGGGAGCACAAAAATATCAGATAAGTTTAGATAACCTAAAAGTATCTGGAAGAATAATGACATCACGTTTGTTTTATAAACAATCAAAGAATAGAACGAGTGAATATGTAAAAAAGATAGAAAAAGAAGTTAAAAGAAGAGAAAAATTATATGAGATACAATTAAAAAAGTCTAAGAAAAAATCATTTTCAAAAAATAGAGAAGATTATAAAAATAGAATAGAATTATTATTGAAAGAAATTAATAATACGATTAAAAAGAATAAAGTATTGAAATCATCGAAGGTAGAACTTTTAGATTTTTATTTAAGAAGACTTAAATCATTAAATAATGATTCTTTAGAGATGAATGTATATAAAATGCCAACAATGAAATATCATAGATTAACGGGTTATAATACACCTATTCTTGATAAGGTTACATCGTTTAATTTAAGGATGACACCAGGGGAATATAAATCTATAGCATTGTTAGTGGAAGCAGGGAAGTCACCAGGAGTGTATAGTATAGAAAATTCAAAATTTTTAGGTGAGAATGGTAGTTTTTCTAAAAATAATATAGATATTTATATTGCAAAAATTTGGTATCAAAGTGGTCGATATAGTACATTGAAAATGGGAAAATTTTTGACTCAAGAGTTGTTATTGAAGAATGAAAAAATGGTTAAGGTAGATTACAAAACAAAAACCAACTATCTTCAAGTGAAGTTTAATGATACTAATTTAACAAAATATATAAAAATATCAAATCCTTTAGATAAATTTCCTAGAACAGAGACGATAACATTTAATGACTCTAAGTCACTGCAACCATTT
>Ga0256827_10002798_pt1 | contig 11147 bp, 11 predicted proteins | sample CV84metaG_FD_185977 | JGI IMG/M metagenome (GOLD analysis project Ga0256827, IMG submission 185977) | Hydrothermal vent microbial communities from East Pacific Rise, Pacific Ocean - CV84 | ecosystem: Environmental > Aquatic > Marine > Hydrothermal vents | place: Pacific Ocean: East Pacific Rise...
TATCATATGTTGAATGCTTGTGTATGTGTCCGCATAATATATAGTTATCGGTTAGTTTTAAGTAGTTCTCTTCTATATGTGACACAGGAGTATTATGAGCTGGTAGATGATAATGGAATTGTCCATGCATTACTATTAAGTCAACTTTAGATAGTTTAGATTCTTTCATTAAGTTCTGTACTTCTATATATGTATCTTCTGCTGTCTCATTAGCTTCATCAGGTATATATAGAATATTCATATTATACTCTTTGATGTTCTCTATGGTTATCTTATCAAAGTATTTAAAGTCTACATCTATATGTAGTTTAGATAATATAGTATTAAAAGATCTTAGTTGTTTAAAATCGTGAGACGGTGTTCCTTCTAGTATTCTTAGTTTAATACCATTAGCAGTACAATACTTACTTAGGTTAGATAACCATTCTATTATTAAGTTATACTCTTTAGAGTTATTGGGTAATAGTCTATCAAATATATCTCCAGATATAATAATTACATCTAAACCTCGTAATACTTTCTTATAATCTGTAAAAAAAGAATATATATTATTTATTATAAACTCTGTCTTTGTGTTATTATGTCCTAAATGTATATCTGATATATTCAATATCCTTAGGTGTTTAGATAACATAATCTGTCCTTTTTGTTTTATTCATTTCATTAATAAATGTAGAATAGGTTTTTTTATGAGTAATATAATATTATAGGAGTTTTGATGCTTAGTCAATTACCAACACTAACAGAAGATAGAATTTTAAGTAATGATGTTTTAAAAATTAATAAACTTTACGAATACTTTTTAGCTAGCGAATACTCTCAAACATTTTTCTATAAGGAACACGTAGCTAGTTTAAAATACTTATTAGGTACATATAGTATAGAAGAAGACGATCTAAAGATGGCTATTATAGAAACATTAGAAAAAATGTACAGTAGATACTTTGATGAGGTATCTGTTTTTTGTGAATTAGTTCCAGAAGAAATAGATTCTAATGCATATTTATTAAATTTAAATATAGAAGTTACAAATAACTCTATAAAAAATACATTAAATAGGTCTGTTGCTATTACTAATAATAAGATAGACATATTAAAAAATACAAATATATTACTATATAAGTAATAACAAGGATATAGAATGAAAAGCGAAATGGACAATTACGTTGACGGTTTAAAGGAAGCAAAGGTAAAAGAAACCACAAACGAATTAAATGCAGTAATGGGTAGCTTTGCTAAAGCTGACGATTTAAGCACAATGCCTGAAGGAGTATACAATAACGTATTTAAACCTTACTTTACAGGTGAGAAACCATTAGAAGAAGGTAACGATATAATCTCTAAATGGGTAGAGTATGCTGGTAACGTTAGAAGAGGTATTCACTTAGTAGATGATAATGGATCTATCGTAGAAACCATACCTGGTATTGTAAGATCTACCCCTGCTGATTTTGTGGTTAATGTAAATGTTGACTTTAAGAAATTAGGTATCGATTACGAACTATTGAAAACTAGAAGTGCTGAACAAGCTGAACATACTCTAGATAATGCTGTAAACCAAATAAAAACGGCTACGGAAGTTATTAAACCTAACATGGATGCGTTTAATAAAATCATGGAAGATGGTGATGACTTTGTACCAAGTGAAGATGACGACTTTATAGTATACGATTAAAAAAAAAAACAATATCACACGGTCTTAGACCGTGTGATATCTTAAAACCATGTCGGTAAATTATCTCCCAAGACTCTTTCTATTTCATTTAGAATTTCTTCATCTGTTATAGATGTTCTGATGATATCTATTTTCTCACCCACAAAACAACCCCCTGTGGTATTCATGTTGTCTTTATTTAAAATTGACGACGTACTCATATCAAGAACTAATCCGTCTTTTAAACCTATCACGGAATCGTTTTTGATATCCTCTTTTACAACATTCACATACGTAATCGTTTTTGTACTAGGAACAACAGGTGTATCTGTATTCGGTACATTTGTTGATTGTTCTGATGTGTTTGCTTGAGTCTCTGTATTAGAAGTATCTGTTGATTGTTCTGGTGTGTTTGCTTGAGTCTCTGTATCTGAGGTATATGGTTTAAAATCATACATCTCCGACGTATCCAAAACATATCTTGGATTAGAGATACACTCCTTTACAATACGTTCCTTCATCTCATTCGATAAGTTTTTATCAGTTGGATCTATACCATTCAACGATTTATCAAACAATGTTCCTTTTGGTGCGTATTCCACTGTATCATTTATCAATGATTTCAATGTAGCCTCAACTACATCTAGGACTGGCTTACCGTTATATACAACCGGAGCAGCGTTACTATCCAGGTTTTCTATATCTGTACCTGTAACCATTGAAAATACTCCATTTTCTAGTATCAGATATGTTCCCGCTGATAACTTAGGGTTCTTTATATCTGAGAACCTGTCTATCTTTGTCTTAGAAATTAATAGCACTACTAGTTGGTTTTGTATTTCTTTTTTAGTCATTTTATTTTCCTTTGTGTGACTTATCACGTTTTTTATTTTGTCTATACACAGACTATATGTATAATATGTAAATGACTAATCTTTGAGATACACATGGACAACGTCCATGTGTATCAGATAGGTTCTGTTAAGTTTCTAAATGTTTCTTTTCTAGATTGAGTATTATGAGCTAAGATTAACTTTCTAGCTTTACTAACTACTCCATCTACACTATATGTTAAATCTTCATATCCTAATGTCTTATGAACGTATCTTCTTAAGAACTCCATGTCATCTGTCTCATCAGATATGTTCATAAGTTCTGATTTATCAATTACTACACCGTACTTAAATAAATTAACTATTTCTTGGGTTTTTGCTATATCTCTAAACGTTTTAATAATTAAGCCATACTTACCTAGAATGGTATTTATATAAATATCAATATTATACACCTGTGAAGCATTATCTGATAAAAAGTCTATCATAGCTTGATGACTTCCAAAGTCGTCACTATCATCTATCTCAAAATCATCTTTAACAAATATAACTCTATCTGTTGACATTATGCTGTATAATCTTACAGTTAACTCATGCTCACCTAGTTTATTGCTAGTTTTCTCTCTAGACTTAATATCGTAATATAGACACATTAATTCAAAGATAATTTTTCCATATGTTTGTTTCTCTTTTGTCATTATCTTTTCTAATATTTCTATATGTTTAGAAACCTTATTGTACTCTTTCGTTTTTAATATTACCATCACTATTCCTTTTTATTAAAATATACTCATTACTTTATCTATTATTCCTGTAACTCCGCTGGCACCACCAGTTTGTGTGCTGGAACCACTATTAAGTTCAATAGCTATAAATAACACAGCTACTTCCATCTTACTGTTATTGTCTGTGGTTATATGTACGGCTTGAAGAACACCGTCGTATGTAACTATGCCGTCTTTCTCTTCTACCATATATGTTAAACCCATAGCTGGTATTAATAATCTAGCATTAGAGAAGTTCCATTGTACTTGTATAAACTTACTATCACTTTTAAGAACAGATGATCTAGCGTTATAACCATTTGTAGTAACGCCATATTGTTCTTTCTTTAAAGATTTATCTTTTGTGTCTTTATGTACAAATGTCCTCTTTAAGTTATCTTTCTTAGTTTCTACTTTAGTTTCAGATACTTTTACAGGACGTGTTAACAAAGCTTCTGTATCTGTATATGTAACTCCAGAACCTTTATTCTTTAAATCAGCTTCACCTTTAGAGGTAGACTCATTAAGAGCAGATACTAAAATCTTTAACATATCGCCATCCATACCGTAAGTACAATCTAATGACCCAGTGGTGGCTGCTGATACAGCTGTTATTTGTAATTTCTTTTTAGTATGCCTTAACATATCTTTTCTATATAAAGGATATACAAATAGTTTTTCTTCATCATCTACTACTTGTACATATGTACCAACTCCACCGTTATACACACCATATGATCCATGATGTAAAAAAGAAGGTAAGTCTAACGCGTGCACTGTGTCTGGTACTAATATATGTTCATACTTCCTAGAATTATTAGGAGATATAATATCTACATTTCTTTTAAAAGAGAAATCGAACATAGCTATACCATTCATAGCTTTCGTTAATTGACCATTTAAAACGTCCGCGACAGTAGCATCTTTAAAAACACCATATACAGTAGTATCTCTTATTCCTTCTATAGTCTTACTTAAACATTGACCTATTATATTAGTCATACCTTTCTTATTAAGAGTTTGTATGTCTACATCATCATAATGTCCTTGTTCTATACCAGGGTCCATTTTCATAACTAATAACTTAAATCTCTGTTTAACAACCTTACCAACAGTATGAGCTGTTAGTGTAATTTCTAAGTTATCTCTTTCTTTAAAGAATCCATGCACCCAATCTCCTAAAGGCATTAAGAAAGAAACAGTGGTGACATCTGAAACGTTGCTATTGTAATCTCTTTTAATATCCACATACTCTATAGTTTGTATAAATGCATCATCACTTTTAGTATGTACAACACCTTCGTATCTAGATCCCATATCTTGACCACCTGCTGCTGCTGTAATAGCCAACACCTCAGCGTTTATTCTAAAGTCTTGCATTTATACTCCTTATTTGTTTGCGTTTAGTACACTTTGTTCTATAAGAATAGCTTCCTCATGAGTTTTAATAAAGTTATCTATATTATCATAGAGTAGTTTCATTCTTTCTAATACACTAGACATTACTAATATAGCTATGTTCTTAACCTCAGCAGGTGTATCTTTAGAAGTAGTTAATTCTGTTATTTTATAGAAACTATCTTCTTCTAAATGTAGATCACTATTTAATATTTTACAAATGTTTATCTTATATACCAATTTAGATACATTTTTATCATCTTTGAACTTAACTAATTCTTTATTAGGTTGCTTTAACTCATTTGTATAAATAGTATTCATTGTATCTAGCAATACTTTACTCTTATCTACTGTTAATTTATACACATTGTCTATAACGTTATTTATAGAAGACATTTCTACAGTTAGGTTACTGAAGAATATATTACTTTCAGATAGACTATTAGTTAGGTCCGTTATCTTCTTATCTAGAGTTTCACCTTCTTTAAGTGTCTCTTTAATACTTTCTTTTATAATGTTGAGAGTTTCATCCTTTTGTGATATTTCACCCCCTATCTTCTTTAGAGAATCTAGAGTAACTAATTTACTTTGTAATACTTTAAAATCTGCTTTATTAGAATTAATAATATCATTAATCTTAGACTTACCTTTTTCTATACTATTTAATAGCTCGTCTTTTATTACTTGTAATGCTGATTCTTTAACAGCTGGATTAGCTACGTTACTATGGTATATCTCTATGTTCTTACTTATATTTTTTGTTAGTAAGTTACCATACTTTAATAAGTGTAGACCTGCTCTAGTATTCTTTACTAGTACTTTATACACGTGATCTGTTTCTATAACGTCAATTAGTTCTTCTTTTATCAATTTCATATCTTATCCTTTAAAGAGCCCTATGGCTGAATGATTTATGTATCTTACCTCTTCCTGAGGCTCTTCTTTGCTTACTTGTCCTGGATATATCATAACGTCCTGTATTGTGTTAAACGATCTAACAGGTTCTACTTCATTAAGATACTCTCTATGTTTCTTAAATATCTCATCTTTAAAGTTTTCTATCATATCTATAAACTCATTACTAAATAAAGAATATAGACCTATGCTATTTATTCTTCTATGTTCTGTTATGAAATCTATACATATCTTATATATTATTTCTATGTCACTAGTTTCTAGTATTCTAAATGTAAATCCATTCATGACTATCTCTGCCATTCTAGAAATACTAACGCCTACTGTTCTAATGTCGTATAAACCATTATTCAATATGTTACCTTCTGCATCTACAGTAGGAGCCACACCACTAGTAGCCATGTAATCTCTAGGTAACACGGCTATGGATTCTCCTTGTATTATGAATATATCATCTGTTATAGGATTGTTCATGTTATACTCCTGGTGAATATGTTTCTGTTGTCTTATACTTTAATAACATAACTAAAATAGGTATGTAATAAAATTGATCTAGCGGTGACCAATTCATATAATCATCTACTAGATCGCTAAGTTCTTCTAAACTTAGTTGTCTATTATGTAGATAGTCTAATGTTAGTTTTTCTATAATAGATTTATATTCTAATTTTGAATAGAAGTTTTCTGAGAAAATCCAATGTCGTTCTTCGTGTCTATCCGGTAACAGTCCGTTCGAATCGTAGCTAGTTTCTAGGTTATCTAATAGTGTATCACCAAAAAACGCTAAATCGCTCTTATTATCGCCCCTAGACACTATAAACTCCACATTATAATACCTACCAGTCTTTAGGATAGGTGATTTAGTATATCTAAACTTATTTTCTACATAAAATGGATCTTTTAAGTGTTTGATACTTTTAACTTTCTTCTTTAGTAAGATATCATAAATAGTATTGAATAAGAAATCTGCTTTATCTATAGCGAATCTATTTAACTCACCCATTAATAAACTATCATAATTAAAAATAGAGAATATAAAACATTCATTATACGGGTCCATTGTTTTTGTCATACCAGGTAATAACAAAGTTCTTGTAGATGAATTAAAGAAAGTATTCACATAGTATCTTTGTAATTCTTTCAACGTACTTAGAAGATCTATCTTTGTTATATAATCATTCTTTGTTAAGATACAGTTCTCATTAGATGTAAATGTAGTATCATATACAAATTCTCTCACTACTTTATTCTCTAGTGTAATAAAGTCTTCACTAGTATTATCATAAAATGCTGATAACCTATATGTTATCTTATAGATGGTATTTAAATTATATAATTCATGTACTACTTCGTCTACTCGGAAAAGAGCTATTCTACCAGCATCTAGCATAGCTGTAAATACATCTCCTTCTTTAGGAGTAATGTCTACGTATATGGTTGCCTCTCCTGTTACATCTGAGAAGTTAGTAGGTTCTATCGGAGAAGTTACTTTTAATTCTAAATTTATTATCTTTTCATACTGCTGTACTGCAGCTATAGAACTAGTATCTATAATTTGATTCTGGTCGTTTTCTGCTTTTAGTTGGTTATAATATATAACTGACCAACTACTACCTTCTATATACCTATTAAGCTTACTGATATCTAAATCATTGTGTGTGGCTATTACGGTATGTATAGGTTCTTGAGGCATCGGTTTAGGTTGTGGTACTGTACTATCACTTGGTAATCTAGATCCTATCATCATCGTTTCCTTTATCTTCTAATAGACATGCTACTATATATGAATAAAATAACATTCTTGTATCTTTATTTTCTAGTAGTTTAAACTCTACATCTGTATTTCTAACCATATTAGAACCAGTGTTAATAACATTCTTTTTTAGATCTAATATGTTATTCATAGTCATGACTACGTCTTTATTATTTTTTAACCTTCTCCTACCACCTGGAGTAAGAGCATTTAAATCTTCTACAACATTAAAAAATACTCTATAAGTTTTATCCATTTTTAAATCTTCTACTGTACTAACATCTAAGAACTTATTTACAGTTAAAACAGTATCGGGCATTTTTTTATCATCTTCATAGATCTCTAGATTTACAAATGAACTAAGTGTTTCTGTTATGTGTTCATATTCACCTTCTTCTAGTGCTGTTATAACTTCCTCTCTTAATGATAAATCACCTATTTCTTTTAAATTAAATAGAGATCTTTTATCATTCTTTTCTATGGTGGTTTGAACACTAAACACTCTCGTATGTAATTCTCTTGGTGGAACGTCTCTATGTTGGTCAGAATCAGGTATTCGTATATACGTTCCTTTGTATCTAAGGTTACTTATGATTTTAGCCTGCAAACCATTTATAGAAAACTTATCCATATAATAACTACTCATATCCATATAGCCAGTAGGTAATGCTGTATTAGTTGTTGTATATAGTTCTAATAATTTAGGATCTAGTTGGAATTGATAAGCTATTGTTGGATATGTTATATCATAAAACATAGGTTGATCTAATCTTATTTCGTACTCTAATTCAGTTTCCCAAAAGTTTGTATCTTTATTAAATACCTTTTCCGGATTAAGTATATCACTTTTAAAGTAACCTATAATACCTGTTTGCATCTCTTTAAACGCTAAATCTACAGCACCTACCGTTCCGGATAAGTTACTTATTAAAGTAAATCTTTCATCTACTATCTCATTAAGATATTCTTCGAACGTTTCTTCTAGGTCCATAGCATAGTTTTTATTCTTAACGAAGTTGGCTATTATAAGGGATACGAATTTAGGTGGGTAATATAGATATAAAGATTTATGATAAAAAGCATCTCTGTTACCTATATATCTTAATTTTAAAGAGTTCAATGTATTAACTAAATCTATTTTAGACTTATCCTTTATCTTAAACTTTAATTTAATAACAGATTCTACATATAAAGGCTTAACAGAAAATCTAGTTACCTTATCGTATATAACTGGTTTAGTTTGGTTCTTTCTTAGTGATGTAACTATTGAGTGTTGTTCGTCATAATATATATCATACTCTAACTCTACTTCAGAACTCTTTTGTCCATTCTTATCGTTACTCTTTGTGTTTCCAGCTTTCCAGTTTTTATTAATGTATTCAGTTTCTCTATTAAGTATTCGAATATGAGTATCCTGCTCTATAAACAGTACTTTTTTTAATTCGTTTAATACAGAAACTATTACAGGAGATATAACCGTATTCTCTAAGTCTTCTATAGGTAATCTTATCTTAACCATGTTAGTCCTTTTTTTAATATCAAAATAAACAAGATACACATGACTATTAAGTCATGTGTACTCATTATGTTATTTCTTATTTTTTTTATTTGCAGCTAGTGCTTTATTAGCTAACTTAATAGTGTCTCTAATGTTTTTAAATCTATCCATAGAAATACCATAACCAACTGTACCTTTAACTTTAGCTAGTTGAATAGATACCTTCTTAACATCATCTTCAGCCGCGTCTTCTTTATCAGCTGCATCAGCTAATTTTTGTGACTCACTAAGTGCATTACTAGCAGAGTTCATATTTGTATTTAGGAAATCTTTAATAGTTGCGTTTTGTTCAATTGCTTGCTTTATCAATTTAACTAAATCAGATGAACCTGCATTTGTGTCCGCATAACTACTAGTCATGAAATTTCTCATAGTAACTTTTTTAGTTTTAACAAATAAATGACTATTACTAGGAGCCGAAGCTACAATAACTCTTACGTAAGTACCTGTTAATGATACACATAGAACGCCGAATTCGCCTTCTAGATTATCACCACCGAAGAATTTATCTTTATGACTAGTTATATATTCCGCAACAGGAGATAATCTTTTACCGAACGGATTTAGGTTTGCTATAGCAGTCCAAACATTTTCTTTAACTTTTATAATATCTTTAGAAAATACTTTACCAGAATCTGTTCCAATAGCTAGTGAGATACCTTTTACAACATCATTAAATTCTACTTTATCTTTATGAGTGTACGCTGCAAAATTAGTTAATACAGTCTCACTAACATCTTTCGTAAACTCGAACTTATTTACTTTGCCTACAGCTGTTTTAGCTGATTCTAGTGCTCCTTTATTACCGTTTAGAGTCATAACTATTTTAGCAAATGCTTTTTTAGCCATGTTAATAAGTCTCTTAAGTAGTATAACTGCAGAATCATAAATTTTCTTAGCGAAACCTCTTTTTTCTTCTACGGCTACTGTCATAGTTCTAACTGGGTCAGCTATGTCATCTTCCATAGCGATAGATGATTCTCCACCAAGTTGTTTAGCAACAGCCATTGTAGCAGATACTGCCATTTTAGCAGTAGCATCAGTTACTTGCTCAGGAGTAGCTAGGATAGCTTCTTCTAGAGATACTTGTGCTTCAATTTCTTTAGCGATGTCGTTAGAATCTGCCATAAGAGCTTCTACTTTATCAGTTTCACTAACAGCTATCACTGCTTCTTCAAGTGCTGCTATATCTTCAACACTAACTTCTCCATTTACGCCAATTTCAGCGTTCTCTTCTATTGCAACTACATCAAATAGTTTTTCCATAATAAAATCCTTTTATATTGTTTAGATTTTGAACACATGCATGTATTCATTTTTTTGCGTTCAATCATTGGATGTTACATCTTTCGAATACCAATGATAACCTATAGCATACTAATTATCTTTAATAGTATAACTATCGACATAGTATCTAGCTCATTAAACAAATGTACTAAACCTGTCTTAAAATCTATATTTTCATTTAATATAGATTTATCTATCTTCCCTGTTTCTCCATAAGACCATTCACTATGGTCTACAGTCTTTATAAAAGAATTAAGTCCTGTTCTAGTTTCACCATTGAATACTCTAAACATTGTATTAATAACAGTTACACTAACATCAGACATTTGTTCTGTTAATAACTTATCTCTTAATGTAACTAATGAACCTTTAGAGATTTGAAAAAACATATAATCAGTTTCTGAAACGAATACAGAGAAGTTCTCATCTACAGCTTCTTGATTATTAAAATACGTATCAAAATATCTTTCTCTTACGTTATAGAAACTCTCTTCTATAGATTCTCGTGGTTCTACTGATAGACTAGTCATCTACACTCTCCTCTATTTTCTTAATTTTATACTCTATAGAAGCTAATTTCTCTTCATAGTATTTAATTTGTTTTTCTAGAGATGGAGATGGTTCCTCCAATTCCTTTTCTTTAAGTTTAAGTTCTATAAGCTCTCTCTTATACTTAAGGTAATCGTAGTATTGAACTTCAGCATCTACTATTAGTTTTCTAATATGATAGATAGGGTTAAGTGCAAAATTGTTTACAGGTAATCTAAACTTCTTATCTTTAAATCCAGCTGTTAGTTTAAAGTTAGGTACGTCCCATATTTTAACTTCTGTTAATCCATCCATATCTTTCAATATGTTTCTAATCTTAGTATTATAAATACTAAATACATTTTTAAATTTAGTAGTATCTTTAAATACTCTTTTTAATATAAACCCTTTTTCGAAATCTATATCTTTACTTAAACCATATGTTATATACATAGTA
>Ga0256827_10002799_pt1 | contig 11141 bp, 11 predicted proteins | sample CV84metaG_FD_185977 | JGI IMG/M metagenome (GOLD analysis project Ga0256827, IMG submission 185977) | Hydrothermal vent microbial communities from East Pacific Rise, Pacific Ocean - CV84 | ecosystem: Environmental > Aquatic > Marine > Hydrothermal vents | place: Pacific Ocean: East Pacific Rise...
CTTCTAATATTTTAACTATTTCTGAACTATCAGAAAGATTTTTTGATTTTCAGATGGCAATATCCTATTTTGAGAAATATTTGAAAGAGTTTCCAAATGGAGGGGATGTTAAATATGTTTATGCAAAATTACCACAACTATATTATAATAACCAGGATTATGATATAGCAGCAAGAAGATATTTAACTTATGGTCCTAAATTAGATGAAAAAAATTATATTGTGTATATATATAGTGCTATTGAATCCTATAAAAAAGCTCAAAAATGGAATAAAATTATAGATACTTATAAGCTTTTCTTGAGAAAATTTGGAAATAAGCCTAAATATAAGGCAGAGGCTATAATCGTAAATTATCAAATTTATGAAACATATTTAAAGTTAAATTCTAAAAAAACAGCAGAGAGATATTTAAAACAAACATATAAACTTTTTAATAAACTAAAAAGACCTAAAGATTTAAAGAGTCAATATGGAAAACAGTATCTTAAAGCTAAATATTTAGCAGCAAAAGGAGAGTTTTTACAAGTAGAAAAGTTACTTCCATTTTATATAAAAATGTCTGTAGGTGGACGTCGTCCTCTAAAGAATATTAAGAAAAAGATGGCTTTTGCAGTTAAAATGATTAAGCTATATGATTCTGTTTTTAAAAAATATAAAGAGCCTGAGTGGGCAATTGCATCTTTTTTTAGAAAAGGATACTTAAATAAACAGTTCGCAGAAGCTTTATATGCTGTAAAAGCTCCAAAAGGTTTTAATGAAGATGAAATAGATGCTTATAAAGAGCAGTTAGAAGAGTTTGCAGAACCTTATGAGGAGACTGCAGAAAAACTATATAAAGATGCATATGCATATTCTCAAAAATTTAATATTAATAACGAATGGACTGAGAATTTATTAATAGAACTAAATAAGATAGACAAAGAAACATACATTATTCCTAAGAAAATGTTATCAAAAGAGGAAGAAGGGATGATTTTAGATATTCAAAAAACCGACCGATATCACATAATAGAAGTAGAAGAAGGTGATGATGGGGAGGAAAAATGAAAATAGTATTTTTTATTACAATATTGACCTTGTTATTTAGTTCTTGTTCATCTACGGAGAAGGTGTCAAAGAAACCAGAAAAAACTCAACTTACCCAAAAAAAGGTTGAAAAGAAAAAAACTCTTGATGAATTAAAAAAAGAGGAAGAGGATAGGATAAAAGCAGAAGAAGAAGCTAAGAAAAAAGCAGAAAAAGAGAAATTAGAAGCTATTAAAAAAGCAGAGGAAGAAGCTAAAAAAGATGCAGAAAGTAAGAAAGCAAAAGAGCTGGCTGCGAAAAAAGCTATGGAAAGTATCTCAGAAGATGATAAAAAAGAGATTAACTCCATATTAAGTAAAATAGAATCTGCTTCTAAAAAGAAGAAGATGCTAATAATTGAAAAAGCTTTAAAAAAACATCCTAAGTCTGAAATATTATTCTATTATAAAGCTTTAACATATTATGAAGAAAATAATACAGAAAAAGCAATAGAGGCTGCTAAAATATCCTTAAAGTTAAATCCAAAATATCATATGGCTGTAGAGTTACTATTTAATATCTATCTTAAGGATAATGCACAAAAAGCATCATTATTTATTAATTCTAAAATTAAAATGTTTCCAAATGATTATAAGCTATTAATTGTTGGAGCAAAAGCTCTTTTTGAATTAAAAAATTATGATGAAGTTATTAGACTAAGTAAAGAGATATTTAAGCTTAATCAAAATAATAAGATGGCTTTTCAGCTTTTAGCTTCAGGATATTATTTTAAAGGTTTAAATGAACTTGCTTACTATGTAATACTAAAAGCAGAAGATGCTATGTTATCTCTTCCTCGATTATACTATATTAAAGGATTAATTTTCTACAAAGATAAAAAGTATAAATCTGCAAGAGATGCCTTCAGTGAAGCTTTTAGTGAAAAACCTGATTTTTTTGAGGCAGGAACTCGTCTTGCGTATTCTGAATACAGAGCAGGGGTCAATCTCATTGATCCTAAACTAAAAAAAGAGAAGTTCTTAGAAGCGAAAAAAGTATACGAAAAAGTATTGAAATTAAGAGAGACAGAATTAACATTATTAAATTATGGATTAGTTTTATACGAATTAGATAAAAATAAAAAAGCATTAGAAGTATTAGAAAAGGCTAAAAAGCTAAACTCTTCTAATTATCGTATTATTTATGATATGGGGATTATTTATCTTATGAAGCCAGTAGAGAATGATATTGAAAGATACAAGAAAGCAATTTCATTATTTCAAGAGTACAATAGACTTTTGCCTAAAAATAAATTTAAAACTGAAAATGCTAATTCATTAATTACAGAAGCTCAAATTGCAAAATCTGTAGCTGAAGCAAAGATTGATGCAATAAAGCAACAAGAGATTGATAAACAAAAAGAGATTGAAGATGCTAAAAAGAAAGAGGAGTTAGAAAAGCAGAAAGCAATTGAAGATGCTAAAAAGAAAGAAGAGTTAGAGAAGCAGAAAGCAATTGATGACAAAGCTGACGACGACAAAGCTGACGACGACAAAGCTGATGACGACAAAGCTGATGATGACAAAGCTGACGACGATAAAGCTGACGACGACAAAGCTGACGATGATGATAAATAGGAGTTATATGAAAAAAATATATTTAATATTGATTATTCTTTTTTTAATTTCAACACTAACTTTCGCAAAAAAGAAGGTAAGTAAGAATATACAGACAATAGAGTTAGACACAATTGAGTTTCATCCAAAGATTCATAAGCCAGAATTGATGTCAACACTATCAAGAAAGAAGTTTAAAGTGGATAAAATAGAATTAAATAAGGATTTAATTCCAGAAATAATAGAAACTGTTAATAAAAAACCGTTTTAATTAAAAAAAAGTAGAATTTTGTTTTATTTTGTGTTATTATAACCCTCGTTTTGGGGTTTTTTGTTTCGTTATATGGAGGAAACTATGATTGAAGAATTTGCAAAGGCGTTTACAACTGAAGGTGGAGGAATGGGTGCACCATTTATGTGGGCTATTTTAGCAGTATCTATTTTTATATTTGGAGTAGCTATTGAAAGAATCATATATTTGGTTTTTAAATTTAATACTAATGCGAAAGCATTCTTTAACCAAATACAAAAGTATGTTATGGCAAATAAGATCAATGATGCTATCAACACTTGTAATACAGCAGCAGCAGCAGCTTTACCTAAAATCATAAAAGCTGGTTTAACTAAAGCAAACAGACAGGAATTTGAGATATCTCAAGCTATAGAGGAAGCTCAATTAGCAGTTATACCTGTTGTTCAAAAAAGAACAGAGTCTATTGCAGCTCTTGCAAATATTGCAACATTACTTGGACTACTTGGAACTATTATTGGTATGATTGAGGCTTTTAAAGCTCTTGCGGCAGCTGACCCAGAAACACAAGCTAAATTATTGGCTAAAGGTATTTCTGCAGCTATGATGACAACAGCTTTTGGACTAATCGTTGCGATTCCAGGGCTAACTTTCCACATGATTCTTTCTGGTTTTACTAAAAAGATTCTTGATGATATAGATCAGTATTCTGTTAAATTAGAAAACCTTCTTGTTGCAAGAGTTAAAACTAACAAAGAATAGAGGTTTAGATTATGGGAAATAAATCAACGGCTAAAAGAAAATACGCACCGAAGCCACCAGCAGAGCTGAATTTGGGACCGATCATGAACCTTATGGTTGTTTTGATTCCAATGCTTTTATACTCTGCAGCTTTTATTAAATTTGGTGCAGTTAACGTTACTAAAGCTACAGGTGGAAAACCTAAACAAGTTGAGAAGGAACCTGATGAAATTCCTAAACCACCTTTAAAACTTAAGGTTGAAGTTACAGATGAGGGATTTGTTGTTAAAGCAGCAATGATTCTTGACGAAGGAAGAATGATTGCAACTCCTGGTGATGATGGAGCAGCAGCAGCTGTAGAACTTTTTACTATTGAGCGAGATGAAGATCTGTCAGCTGATGCAGTAAAATCTATAGAGATGATCTATAAAGAGAGAAAAAAGGCGGCTCCAGAAGAGTTGTTAGAGGCTACAAGAAAAGTATACTCTTACGACTTTAAAGCATTAAATGCTAAAATTGCAATAGTGAAAAAAGCAGTTATGCAGGGAGACCAAGCAGCTCTTGCTGAAGGAAGAATCGAAAGTGGGGAATCTCAATTTGAGAAGTCTGAACAATTAGTTCTTGCTTTGCAAGGTGATATCCCTTACGAGTTAATGATAAAGGTAATGGATGCTGTTCGTTGCAAAATGTTGACTCCTGAAGAGATGAAAACTAGGTCTGAAAAGATTAAAGAACTTAAAAAGAGTAAAGATGGAAAGATCAAAGACAAAAATGGCTATGGTTGTATTATTCCTCTAGATGCTCAAAATGATGATAATGCTAATACTTACTACTCAGATGTAGTATTAGATGCTCATCTTTTAGATTAAAATGGAACAAAAAATAACTAGATATCTAAATTTTAGATATCTAGTTTGTTTTTGTATTATGGAGTTATAATGGCAGATATTAATAATCAAGAAAAATTAGATAAGCTTTATCAAGATAAACAGGATTTAAAGAAGTTTATTCGTAAAATAAAAAGAGAAAAGGCTTCTGGTGGTTTGGGAATGAACTCTCTAATGGATATTATGACAATTCTCTTAATTTTCTTATTAAAAAGTTTTTCAAGTAAAGCCGATACTGTACAAATGTCAGAAGAGTTACAACTTCCTAAATCAACAGGTTTTGCAAAATTAGAAAGATCGATTAGAGTTTTTGTTACAACAGATAGTATTAAAGTTGACGGTGATAAAAAAACACGTTCTGTTACTTTAGCGAAAGGAAGTTTTACTATTGAAGATTCTGATATGTTAAATGGGGATCCTAATACTCACACTATTGCAACATTAAAAGAGATTTTAGAAGAGAAAGCTGAGTACCTAAAAGATCTTGAAAGAGAATCTTCTGGAAGACGTAAGTTTAAAGGATTAATTACTATTATTTCTGATAAGAGAATTCCTTATAGAGTAATCAATGATGTAGTTCATACAGCTGCAATTTCAGAATTTAAGAAAATAAAATTTGCAATTATTCAAGGTAGTTAAGGTATTTCATGGATAAAAAAGGTTTAACTCTTAGAATTGGTGTAATTGAGTCTGGAAAGATAATAGAGGAATTTATTGTTAGAGATAAAAAATCTGTAACAATTGGTTCTAATATTAAAAACAGTATTGTTGTTTCAGATAAAAGATTATCAGATAAGTATAAGCTTTTTACTTATGTTAAAGATGGAGAGTATCATCTTAATCTCACAGAATTCATGACTGGAAGTATTGGCTCTCAAGTATTTAAAGAAAAGAAGACAATTACAATTACAACTAAGGATAGAGGTAAGATAGAGTTTTCTAGTAAGTTAAAAATTCTATTTCAATTTATAGAAGCACCTGAAGAGTTAGTTATACCTAAAAGGTTACCTAAAGAGTTTAGAAATAAAATTACTGATTATATTGATTGGAAATTTGTTGCACCACTAACTATTTCTCTTATTATCCACCTTGTTTGGATGCTTTGGATGCGTACTTTGGATTTAAACTCTGTAGAAGTAGTCAGTATGGATAAGATTCCAGATCGTTTTAGAGAGGTGATTACTCAGGATTTAGAGAAAAAAGAACCAATAAAGGAAGACATTATAGGTGATGAAGATGGTGATGAGAAAAACAAAGTAAAAGATACCAAAAAAAATATAAAAGTGAAAGATACTAGTAAAATGACTAAGTCAGAGAGAAAGGCTGCTACGAGAAAAGCTGTTAAGGGTAAATCTAAAGTTCTTTCAGCTTTAGATAAACTCAGAGCAGGAAATGCAGGTGGTGGAAGTGGTTTTGGTCAAGTAGGGCTTGGTTCTGCAGGTGGTGGAGGCGATGACTCTATGAGTCTATCAGATTTAGATTCTACAGGATATAGTGGTTCCGGTGGAGGATATGGTGATGGCGATGGCGGCACAGGAGTAAGAGGTGGCGGAGCCGGAGCTGGGTCTGGTACAGGTTATGGTCGTAAATCGACAGGAAGTGGAGGACCTAAGGGGCTTGGAAAAGATATTGGTACAAATAGAAAAGAGGTAAAAACAACTAAACGTAAGAGAGTTGCTATTGCCACTACCAAAATGAATGCTAATATTAAAGAGGATAAAAATTTAACTAAAGCGTCTGCAAAAAGAGCTATTAAAAAAGCTCAGAGAAAAGTAAATGGATGTTATCAAAAAGAGACTAAGAAGAACAATAGTTTTGCTGGTAGGGTAACAATTGCTATTTTAGTAGGTGCTGGTGGTAAACCTTTAAGTGTTGATATTGTAAGTGCGAGAATGAATGATAAATCTTTACAAGCATCTTTGTCTAAGTGTATAAAGAAACAGTTAAAGAGAATTAAATTTCCATCTCCTACTAATCCACCTATTCAAATTAAATTTACTGCAGCTTTTTCATCTGGTCAGTAAATTTAAATAAATCTAAAGATTAAAATTATTTATAAAATTAAATACTAAAAAATTATTTAATAATTTAACTTAATTAACAGAATAGTTCTTTATTTAAAATTAAATATTAAGAGCAATATATAGTCTTCTCGGTTAAAAGAATATTTAAGAAAATTTAATTATTAAGGGAATTTATTTATTAATTTAAGGTAGTTTATAATCACTAAGAGGCAAGCCCCTTATTTATTAGTTTAATCTCTCTTTTAATTTAGGAGCTATCTTAAACTTTAAGGTTTTATATGCTTCTTTACTCCAAGGTGTCTCTTTTCCTCTAAGCTTACTTACACCTTTACGAGCTGGTTTTTCTATCACTGTAAAAGTACCAAGCACTGGAACTGCGAATTTTCCTTCATCTACAACAACATCTGATAAGGTATCAAACATAATATCAAAAATTTCATTAAGATCTTTTTGAGAAAGGTTAAAGTCTTCAGGTAATGCTTCATTCACTTTTTTTATAAAATCATTCTTTTTCATTCTCTCCTCCTAGAGCAATTAATACAATTAAAGATTATACTTGATTTCCTTAAAAGTCAAGTAATTAAGCGAAAATAATGATTTTTTTATGATTTTTTTATGATTTTTCTATTAAAGTAGTAAAAAATAGATAAAAATATAAGGAAAATCCATAAATTATTATCTTTTGTACTATTGTTAAAAGCACAACTGCTATCTTTAGGACAACTATCTTCATCAATTATACCATTACAGTCGTTATCAATTTTATCACAAATCTCCTTGCCTCTATTAGTAATACTACAACTATATTCACAACCATCAGAGGTATCATTATTAATATCATAAAAGTTTTCATCACAACTATCTATAATACAATTAGAATTTTCACAAATAGAGTTTGCATTATCTAAAATACAAAAATTATCACTATTTTCGTCAACGAGACCGTTACAATTATTATCAATACCATCACAAATTTCCTTTCTATTCTCTGTAAAGGTACAACTATACTCACAACCATTACTATCTATATTATCAATATTATGAAAATTTACTTTACAACTTAAAACTTTACACTCCCCCTCTATACAGGAGGAATTACTTTCAGAAAGATTACAATCAACATTATCATCAACAATAAAATTACAATCATTATCAATATTATCACAAATCTCTACTCCACTATTTGTAGGAGTACAGATATCTTTTTCCACCTTAAAACTATACTTTCCAATCTCACCTTCGTAAGCTTTAATTGCAATAAAATATCTATCAGAATAACTTGCTTTCCACTCTATTTTAGATAAATAGTTTTTACCATCTTTGTCAATATCATCATTTTCAAATAGAAGTTCTCCATCAGAGTTAAAAAGATATAAAATTGTATCATCTAAATCATCTTCTATTGTTTCAAAAATATAGAAACTATCTTTTACTAAATCGATATAGAAAAAATCAATGTCAGAAGAGTAGTTTATAACGGCTGTACCATTTTCAAATTTATCTATATCCTCTCTAATCTCAGAAATTATATTAGGATGGTCATCCTCTAAAGAGGTCTCTTTAATTGATAAATTATATAAGGCAACAGTTTCGTGAGAGTATGTTTGAACTTTTAAATATACAATTTGATCCTCTAGAACTCTATATCTAATTAATGAACATCTTTCTACTCCTCCATCATCATCCGAGATAATTAGTTCTCCGTTAGAATCAAAAAGATATATCATTGTATCATAATTGTTACAAATAGTTTCAAATTCATAGATATGATTAGCTTTTAAACTATATTTTGTATAATCAGAATCCTCTAAATTATGAATAGAGTGACTTTGGATTGTAAAGTCTAAATTTTCAGTAGCTGTTTCAATAGAGTTGTCAGGTTCATACTCATCCTCTCTAAAGAAAAAATCTTTTTGAATAAATTGATCCCATTTTGTCTCTATAGACCATCTTCCATTAGAGTAGCTCTCTATATACTCCTCTTGTAAAGGTAGATATATCGCAACTCCCCTAGCCTCAGAATAATCTCCTAAGTTACGGTTGGCTACTACAAAATTTTCTAAAGCTAGTAAAATAGGATTTAGCCATAAATCATTTATCTCCTGAGATACTCTACTAGATAGATTTATTATAAAATGCCATAGATCTTTATGTCCAGATTCGTCCATATCCAAAGCAAGAGTATAAGCGAGTAAAATCTCTGTATCAATTGAGTGTTCATTTTCAAAATGATTAGCAAAATTATCCAAAGCAGAATTCAATTCTGTTATATTATTTAAATTAACACATGAGAGAGTAGAGCCAACCGAATTGATAGAACTCTCCACTGTTTCTATACATAAATTCTCCGCACTTTTATTACTACTATTAAAGGAAGTTAGCAAAGTATCATACTGCCAACCTGTTGCATCCTCTAACTCTTCGCTAAAAGCTAAATAATCAACATAAGGAGATGATACATAAGATATCTCCCACATTCCCATCAAACAAGCGTCTAAACCTAAAAAATCAAGTTTTTTCCCTAAAATATCCTTTATCTCTGATAACATATTTTCAAAATCACCATTAGCAATGGATATATCATTACCAGAATCATCATCAAAAGAGATACCTTTAGTTAATGGACCATTATTAGAGTTATTAGAACCTCTTCTGCTCCAACCATTACCATGATTCCAAATAATAAGAGCATAATTTTCTGCAGGATAACTAGTTTTTGCCCATCTAACAAAATCGACTACACTATGATAATTTCCAGAATCGATCTCTCCTAAATCTGATATCTCTGTGGAGTTTATAGAACTAATTCTACTATCTTGTGTAATATAAAATCTTTTTGATGTACTCCAATCTGCATAATCTATAGCACTCGCTCTATCATATTGAATAACAATATCTACACTATCGGTAGAGCCAATAGATTCAATCTCATTAAAATCTTGAAATGCATATTCATCTAAACTATTATCTCCATTTAAATAAACCATAATTGTCCACTCTTTTGCTTCTATATTTAATGATAGTAAGAATATTATAATCATATATATTAATTTTTTATTTATATTCATGTAAATTCCTTATGAAATCCCACAACAATATAGTTTTACCATTTATTATAAAAATTATCTATACTAAAAACGTTTTCCAAATTTAAAACCAATCCAAGGAAGAAAAAAAATAGCAATTTAGTATAAACTAATAACCTTTATACTAAATTATTAGAAAATTATATTTAACTAATAACTTTTATATTAAATTTTTAGAAATTTATCTTTGAATAACAACTTTTATAGTAAATTATTAGAAAATTATATTTAACTAATAACTTTTATATTAAATTTTTAGAATATATTTGAACTCTTGTTTTTTTTAATTTTATATGTTAATATTCCTTTTTTGTGTGTGGAGTAATATGCAAGACAATTTATTATTAGCAATGCCAGGAACCTCAGAATTGATGATCATTCTACTTATAGTACTTGTTTTATTTGGTTCTAGTAAAATTCCTCAAATTATGGGTGGTTTTGGAAAAGGTATAAAAAACTTTAAAAAAGCAGTAAATGACGAAACTAATCCAGAAGATGATGAGCCGAAAGTTCAATTAGAAGCTAAAGAACAGGCAAAACAATTAGATAAAGGAAAAGAAGTTTAACTCCTTGCTTTCGTATATAAGTCAATATTAATACAAATTTTAAAAATATAATATTTTAAAAGAGATAAATTTGACATTCTATTTTATAAAATGATAATATAAGAAGTTCGTTTGTGGAGGGACAATGAAATCTTTTGTAAGTGTAATTGCTTTTCTTTTACTCTTTTTATTTATGACATCTTGTGTAACAACTATTAAGGCTAAACCAGATCAAAAGGTTTATATTGTTGAAAATCTAGATGGATGTAAGTTGCAAGATGAAAAAACTTTTCATTACCTCTTTGGTTTTCATGTAGCGGGAGAGTTATCAGATATTACTAAAGATAACGATAAAGTGAGAATTGAAGTTGAAAATGATTTTGTTGATACATTAACAATATTAACTCTTGGCATCTACAGAACTCATTCTGTAAATGTTTATAATTGTAAGGAGTAGATAATGAAAAAATTATTAATTATATTACTATTTAGTTCTATATTATTTACATCTTGTGTTACTCATACAATAGTTACACCTCCAGACAAAGTTGTTCAATTGGCGACTTCTGAAGATAATTGTAAACTTGCATCAGAAAAAACTGATTGGTATATGTGGTGGGGAATATCTACTCCTAAAGAAGCTAATACTATTGAGTTATTAACAGATGTAAACCATCCTGTTATGATAAAGGTTGGTTCTTGGAGTGATTATTTCTTAGGGTTTCTTACTCTAGGTGTTGCAGTACCTCAAACAATAAGAGTTTATGAGTGTGAAAAATAATAATAAAAATAAAAATAAACAATTTCTTATTTTAACAATAAATCCTGGTTCTACTTCTACAAAGATAGGAGTTTATAAGAACGAAATATCTATTTTTGAAACAGTTGTAAGACATAGTACTAAAAAATTGGAAGAGTATAATAAGATTTGGGATCAATACTCATTTAGAAAAGATGAAATTATTGATATTTTAAAAGAGAATCA
>Ga0256827_10002800_pt1 | contig 11140 bp, 9 predicted proteins | sample CV84metaG_FD_185977 | JGI IMG/M metagenome (GOLD analysis project Ga0256827, IMG submission 185977) | Hydrothermal vent microbial communities from East Pacific Rise, Pacific Ocean - CV84 | ecosystem: Environmental > Aquatic > Marine > Hydrothermal vents | place: Pacific Ocean: East Pacific Rise...
AGAAGAAGATTTGATATCAAGACCCCCTATTGTTACAGTAATGGGACACGTAGATCATGGAAAAACATCACTATTAGACCATATCAGAAAAGCAAATGTTATAGCGGGTGAAGCAGGAGGGATAACTCAGCATATTGGAGCATATAGTGTGTATCTTGCAAACGGTAATAAAATAACATTTTTAGATACACCCGGACATGAGGCATTTACAGCAATGCGTGCCAGAGGTGCTCAAGTAACAGATGTCGTTATTATTATTATTGCAGCAGACGATAGCATAATGCCACAAACCATAGAGGCTATAAATCATGCCCAAGCAGCAAATGTACCTATTATATTTGCTATTAATAAAATAGATAAGCCGGGAGCTAATCCTGATAAAATAAAGGAAAGTTTAGCAAGTAAGAATATGCTTGTTGAAGAGTGGGGTGGAAAATATCAATCACAAGATATATCAGCAAAAAATGGTGTTAATATTGAATCTTTATTAGAGAAAGTTATACTTGAAGCTGAAATGTTAGAATTAAAAGCTAATCCTAACAAAAAAGCAACAGGTACTGTTATTGAGGCTAGCCTTGATAAAGGTAGAGGATATGTAACAACAATATTAGTACAAGCAGGCACATTAAAAATAGGAGATATTATATTGGCCGGAAATCATACCGGACGAATTAAGGCAATGTATAATGAGAAAAATGAAGAAATAAAAGAAGCAGGGCCATCAACACCTGTATTAGTATTAGGGCTTAATGGAGCCGCTCAAGCTGGAGATAAATTTAATATATTAGATAGCGATAGAGAGGCTAAAGAGATAGCAAATAGACGATTACAATTAGCCAGAGAACAGGGGTTAAGAACACAAAAACATATTACATTAGATGAGATAGGCCGTCGTATTGCTGTTGGAAATTTCCAAGAATTAAATGTTATAGTTAAAGGTGATGTAGATGGGTCGATAGAGGCTCTTTCCGATTCTTTAATAAAATTATCTACAGATGAAATTCAAGTAAACGTAAAACATAAAGCAGTTGGTCAAATATCAGAATCAGACGTTTTATTAGCAGCAGCAGCAGATGCAATAGTAATAGGTTTTCAAGTAAGACCATCTTTATCTGCACGTCGATTAGCTGAGAAAGAAGAAGTAGATATTCGATTATACTCTGTTATATATGATGCTATTAATGAGATTAAAGATGCAATAGAAGGAATGTTATCTCCTGATATTAAAGAAGAAATAACAGCAACAGTTGAGGTTAAAGAGGTGTTTAAAATAAGTAAAGTTGGCTCTATTGCCGGTTGTTTTGTTAGAGAAGGTAAAATTAAACGATCTTCAAAAATAAGAGTTATACGAGATGGAATAGTTGTATATACAGGAGTACTAGGGTCTTTAAAACGTTTTAAAGATGATGTTAAAGAGGTGGCTTCTAATTATGAGTGTGGTTTAAATATTGAGAAGTTTAACGATATAAAAGTAGGTGATATAGTAGAGGCTTACGAAGAGACTGAAGTAAAAAGAACATTATAATTTTAATTATTTAATGTTTTAATCCTTAATTATATATGCTTAAAATAACTTAATGAGTGATAAAGGTCAAAAAATATTAAAAAATAAATTAAGAAGTTCTTATATAACTTCAATTATTAGTATATCATTAGTATTATTACTAATAGGATTAGTAGGGTTATTAATACTTAATGCCCAGAAATTATCTCGTCATGTTAAGGAAAATATAAATTTTTCCGTCATTTTAAAAGATAATATTAGAGAAATAGATATGATTGAACTGCAAAAAAAATTAGATGTTTTGCAGTCTATTAAATCAACACAATACATAACAAAAGAACAGGCAGCAAATGAATTACAACAAGAATTAGGTGAGGATTTTATAGATTTCTTAGGTTACAATCCGCTATTACCTAGTATCGAAGTACGATTATTTGCAGAGTATGCTAACCCTGATAGCATTTCTAAAGTAGAAAAAAAAATATTAAATTTCGAACAAGTTAAGGAAGTTGCATATCAAAAATCATTAATTGAGATTGTAAATCATAACATTAGAAAAATTAGTACTGTATTATTTGCATTTAGTTCATTATTATTATTAATAGCATTATCTCTTATAAATAACACTATTAGATTAACAGTGTATTCTAGTAGATTTATAATTAGAACAATGCAGCTTGTTGGTGCTACAAAAAGCTTTGTTAGGGCTCCTTTTTTATCAAAAAGCTTAGTTCATGCATTTTTTTCTATAATAATAGCATATATTTTGCTTGGAGGTGTTGTATACTTAATATCAACACAAATACCTGAATTGGCTATATTGAATGATATCGACACAATAGCAGTTTTATATGGAGTTGTTATGATTGTAGGGTTTTTAATAGTATGGTTATCAACATGGTTTGCTGTTAATAAATACCTACGATTAAAAACCAATGAGTTATATTTTTAAAAATACCAATATGAGTAATTTAAAAGAGAATAAAAAAGTAGAGTTTGTTTTAGAAAAAAATAATTTTATACTTATGGGGATAGGATTATTTATTATTATACTAGGACTATTTTTAATGGCAGGAGGTAAATCTGAAGACCCAAATGTATTTAATGAGTCAATGTTTAGTTTCACTAGAATAACATTAGCTCCATTATTAGTCTTTATTGGATTTGTATTTGAAATTTATGCAATACTAAAAAAACCTAAAGCATAAAATAGTATGAGTTGGATAGAAGCATTAATTATTGGTATTATTGAAGGTCTTACTGAATTTTTACCGGTATCATCCACAGGACATATGATAATAACCCAAAAAATATTGGGTATTGAAAGTTCCGAATTTGTAAAGGCTTTTATTATAAATATACAATTTGGAGCAATATTATCAGTAGTAGTCTTATATTGGAAGAAATTTTTTCAAACACTTGATTTTTATTACAAATTAATAGTAGCATTTATTCCTGCAGCATTCTTCGGGTTATTATTTAATGATATTATAGATAGCTTACTAGAAAATGTGTTAGTCGTTGCAATAATGCTGGTTTTAGGAGGTATTATTCTTGTTTTTGTTGATAATTGGTTTAAAAATCCGGATAAAGAACAAAAAATAACATATAAAAAATCATTTATAATAGGGTTATTTCAAGTTATAGCAATGATTCCGGGAGTATCACGTTCTGCAGCAACAATAATAGGAGGAATGACACAAAAATTAAATAGAAAAAATGCTGCAGAATTTTCCTTTTTTTTAGCTGTTCCAACTATGTTTGCCGCATCAGCTTATAAGCTTTTACAAAATTATAAAGCAATAAACACAGACAATATAGATATATTAATATTCGGAAATATAGTAGCATTTATAGTAGGTTTTATAGCAATAAAATCTTTTATATCATTCTTAACAAAATATGGCTTTAAGATTTTTGGATACTATAGGATAATTGTAGGATTAATAATAATAATACTATTAGCATCAGGTGTAGATTTAAATATTATTTAATGGATTTTCAAGTTGGCGAAGTAATATTAATAGACAAACCATTAGAATGGACATCTTTTGACATAGTTAATAAGATAAGGTATACAATACGATATGCATTTAATTATAAAAAGATAAAAGTTGGTCATGCCGGAACTTTAGACCCATTAGCTACAGGATTATTAATAGTATGTACAGGCAAACTAACTAAAAAAATAAATGAATACGAGTCATTAAAAAAAGAGTATATAACAACATTAAAATTAGGAGCAACAACACCATCTTTTGATAGAGAATTAGATGAAGATAAACAATTCGAATTTAAACACATTACAAAAGAATTATTTGAAAAAGTTTTATTAAATTTTCATGGCGAAATAGAACAGATGCCACCTATGTTCTCGGCTAAAAAAGTTAATGGACAAAAAGCTTATGTTGTAGCTCGAAAAGGTGAGAATATAGAATTAAAACCCAATAAAATAACAATAAATAAAATAACAATAGAAGAATTTAATTTGCCATATGTTAAAATTAAAGTAGAATGTAGCAAGGGAACATATATTAGAGCATTAGCTAGAGATATTGGAGAAGCTCTTAACTCAGGAGCATATCTTTATAATCTAAGACGAACTAAAATAGGCAACTTTAATGTAAAAGATGCAATTGGAATTCATGAGTTTGAAAGTAACATTAAAAATAATGTAACAAAAGAGTAGTATGTGCGTATAACAAACGCCAAATGAATCATTAAAATAATATTGAAATAACATATATAATATAAATTTATGAAATTATCACAGTTTAATTTTAAATTACCAGAGGAATTAATAGCATTACACCCAACAGAAAATAGAGATGAATCTAGGTTGATGGTTGTAAATAGAAAAACAGGAAAAATAGAACATAAAACATTTAAAGATATTATCAATTATTTTGATGATAAAGACATAATGATTTTTAATAACACTAAAGTTTTCCCAGCTCGATTATATGGTAATAAAGAGAAGACTGGAGCTAAAATAGAAGTGTTTTTGCTCAGAGAATTAAATAGAGAACAACGGTTGTGGGATGTTCTTGTTGACCCTGCTAGAAAAATAAGAATAGGTAATAAGTTATACTTTGGTGAAGATGATATGATGGTTGCTGAGGTTATAGACAATACAACAAGCAGAGGTAGGACATTAAGGTTTTTATACGATGGACCTTACGATGAATTTAAAAAAACATTATATAGTTTAGGAGAAACACCTCTACCTAAATTTATAAATAGAGCAGTAGAATCTAGTGATAAAGAAAGATACCAAACAATTTATGCAAAACATGAAGGAGCTGTAGCTGCACCAACTGCAGGATTACATTTTAGCAGAGAATTATTAAAAAGATTTGAAATTAAAGGTGTTGATTTTGCAGAAATAACTTTACACGTAGGATTAGGTAACTTTAGACGTGTTGATGTTGAGGATTTAACAAAACATAAAATGGATTCTGAGCAGATTATAATTAGTGAAGAAGCAACAAAAATAGTTAATAAAGCAGCCTCAGAAAAAAGAAATATTTGTGCTGTAGGAACAACTGTCATGAGAACACTAGAAAGTTCTGTTTCTACATTAGGACATTTAATTCCTTATGAGGGGTGGACTAATAAGTTTATATTCCCGCCTTATGAATTTAATATTGCAACAAGTATGATCTCTAATTTTCATTTACCTTTAAGCACATTACTAATGGTTGTGTCTGCATTTGCCGGTTACGATCTTTTGAATGAAGCATACAACGAGGCTATTAAAGAGAAATATAGATTCGGAACTTATGGTGATGCTATGTTGATATTATAAAATTACAGAGCAAAAAATTAAATTATGAAGGTAACAGGTTTCTCTTTTATTAAAAATGCTTTGATATATGATTACCCTATTGTTGAAGCTATAAAATCTATTCTACCTATTTGTGATGAATTTGTTGTGGCAGTAGGGAAGTCAAATGATGATACATTGAATTTAATTAAGCAAATCGACAAACAGAAGATTAAGATTGTTGAAACAGATTGGGCAGAAGATTTAAGAGATGGAGGACAGGTTTTGGCAATTGAAACAGATAAAGCATTTGCAAATATATCAAAAGATACAGATTGGGCTTTTTATATACAGGGTGATGAAGTTGTTCACGAAAAATATTTAGATGTAATATACAAAGAGATGTTACATTTTAAAGATGAACCTAATATAGATGGTTTATTATTTAAATACCTTCATTTTTATGGATCGTACGATTATGTAGGCAGTTCGTCTAATTGGTATAATCATGAGATTAGAGTTATTAAAAATGATAAAACAATATATTCATATAGAGATGCTCAAGGATTCCGAAAAGGTAATAATAAAAAATTAAATGTTAAATCCATAGATGCATATATATACCATTATGGTTGGGTAAAAAAACCAACAGCCATGCAGAAAAAACAAGAAAATTTCCATAAATATTGGCATGATGATAAATGGATTGAAAGTAATATATTAAAAGCAGATGAATTTGACTATTTAAAGCATATAAATGAATTAAAACCATTTATAGGGGAACACCCCAAGGTTATGCAAAAGAGAATAGAAGAAAAAAATTGGAAATTTAATTATGATATATCTTTAAATAAGAGAAAAATAAAAGATAAATTAAAAATAGCATTAAATAAATATTTTGGAATAGATATAGGTTATAAAAATTACATCATTAAAAAGTAATATGATTTTATATTTTCCTACAATTCGTATACAACTAATCCTGAGAGGAGTTTAGGTTCAAACCAAGTTGTTTTGGGAGGCATTATATTATTTGAATCTGCAATCTTTATTAATTGCGGAATTGATGCTGGGTATAAAGCAAATGCTACTTGTTTATTTTCTCCTGCATCTACCATCTTTTTTAATTCCATTAAACCTTTTACTCCTCCAATAAATTTGCATCTATCTGTTGTTCTTAAATCAGTTATATTTAATATATTATTTAATACATAGTCAGATAATATTGTAACATCTAATGATTTTATAGGGTCATTATTATCATATACATGCTCTTTAGCATTAAGCTTATACCATTCTCCATCAATATACATACCAAATTCATGTAATTTTTTAGGTTTATATATATTAGTTTGCATTTTTGTTATATTGAAGTATGTATTTAATTTATTTAGAAAATCTTTTTTTGATAAATTATTTAAATCATTTACTACCCTATTATAATCTATAATATTTAATTGATTGTCTGGAAAATGTACTGCCATAAAAAAATTATAAGATTCATCACCTACATGATTATGATTTTCCTTTTTCTTTTCTAACCCAATACGAGCTGCTGCTGCAGTTCTATGATGCCCATCAGCAATATAAGTATAAGGTACTTTTTTATCAAAAAGATTTTCTATCTCTTTATTAGTCTCATCATCTTCAATAATCCAAAATTGTTGTTTTGTATTATCTAAAGATGTGAAATTATATTCTGGTTTTGCATTTCTAGTAATATTATTTACTATTTTATCTATTTCTTTTACAGCTTTATAGGTGAAAAATACAGGTTCAATATTAGCATTTAAATATTCCATTAGCTTCATTCTATCATTTTCTTTTACAGGAATAGTTAATTCATGTTTTTTTATAATACCATTATAATAATCTTCACACGAAGCAATACCTACAATTCCGTATTGAGTATGCTCATTTTTTGTTTGTGCATATATGTAGTAATGGGGATTTTCATCAGATTCAAGCCAATTGTTTTTTTTAAAATTTTTAAAATTTTCAACAGCTTTTATGTATATATCTTTCCTATCAACCAAAGACGCATTCTTAAAATCAATTTCAGATTTTGTTATATGAAGTAATGATTTCGGATTGTTTTCAGCTATATCAATAGCATCTTGTGTTGTTATAATGTCATAAGGAGGACAGGTTAATTCCTCAACTATATTTACTGGAGGTCGTAATCCTTTAAATGGTTTTACTATAGCCATATCATCTTATTTTTATCATTTATTATTCTGTTAATATAATAAATATTTCTTTAAGATAATATGTATTAAAAAACAAAAGTTATTCTAATTATAGAATAACTTTTGTTTTAGTATATATATTAATATAATTATATCTAAAGTTTAGCACTTTTAACTGTTTTTACAATACGAGCAGCAACTTTATACGGATCTGCATTAGAAGCAGGTCTTCTGTCCTCTAACCATCCTTTATAACCATTTTCCACTGTTATAATAGGTATACGAATAGAAGCTCCACGGTCAGAAACACCATAACTAAAATCAGTAATAGCAGCCGTTTCATGTTTACCAGTTAATCTAAGGTCATTTTGTGCTCCATATACTGCAATATGCTCAGCAACCACAGGTCTAAAAGCTTCACATATTTTATCATAAGTTTCTTTACTTCCACAAGTTCTTAAAGTTGTATTAGAGAAGTTTGCATGCATACCAGAACCATTCCAATCACCTTCTACTGGTTTTGGATCAAGGTTTATACGAATACCATATTCTTCTGCTATTCTTTCTAATATATAACGAGCAACCCATATTTGGTCTCCGGCAGCTTTTGCTCCTTTTGCAAATATCTGATACTCCCATTGTCCTTTCATAACTTCTGCATTAACACCCTCTATATTTAATCCGGCTTCAATACAAAAATCCAAATGTTTTTCTACAATATCACGACCTACAATATATTCTCCTCCAACAGAACAATAATAAGGTCCTTGTGGTGCTGGGAAATATCCGGGTGCTGGGAATCCATAAGGTGAATGTGTGTCTATGTTCCAAAGTACATACTCTTGCTCAAAACCAAACCAAAAATCATTATCATCATCTTCAATTGTTGCTCTACCATTTGATTCGTGAGGTGTTCCATCTGCATTTAAAACCTCTGTCATTACTAAATATGCATTCTTTCTTGCAGGGTCTTTAAATATAGCTACTGGTTTTAATAAAAGATCTGACGACCCACCTTGTGCTTGTTCTGTTGAACTACCATCAAATGACCACACAGGGCAATCTTCTAATTTTCCACTAAAGTCTGAAACAACTTTTGTTTTACTTCTCATCGTTTGTGTTGGCTTATAACCATCAAGCCAAATGTACTCTAATTTTGATTTCATAATTTTTATATTAGATTATATTATATTTCTATTTTTAATGCGTCAAAAATAATAATTATATAAGTAAAAAAAAAATATTTTATATACTTTTAAAACTACCCCCTAAAAAACAAAGGGGGTGCTTGTTTTTATATGGTGTTTTTTTAAACACTATATATAAAAAAGTAACACATACAATATGTTTTTTATATTTTATCGAGTAAATAACAATTCTCTATATTTAGGCAATGGCCATATTTCATTATCAACAATCATTTCTAAATGATCGATATGATATCTTATTTCAGATAAATATGGTTTTACTTTTTGAGAGTAATGTTGTGCTTTTTTATAAACATCGGTTAATGCATTTGCTGTCTTACGTTCTTCCACCATATTTTTAACTTTAATATTAATTAAAGCTATTCTTCCTGATATTTCTTTAATTGTTTGCAACTGAATACCTGCTATTTGTTCAAAATCTTTTGTATCTAGCACCTGTTTTAAACCTCTTACATTTTCAATAAGTTGATTTTGATATTTATAAACTGTTGGAATTATATGATTTGTGGCCAGATCACCTAAAACTCTTGATTCTATTTGTATTTTTTTTGTAAAATGTTCTATTTTTATTTCATAACGAGCCTTTAGTTCTCTTTCTGTGAAAATATTATTTTTTACACATAACATTTTTGTTTTCTCAGATATTAACGTACCTAAAGCTTCTACTGTAGATTTTACATTTGACAAGCCTCTTTTTTCAGATTCTTTAATCCACTCTTCACTATAACCATTACCTTCGAAACGAATAGGCTTAGATGATATTATATAGTCCTTTATAACTTGGAAAATAGCTTCATCTTTTTTTATTCCTTTATCTATTTTTATATCTACTTCTTTTTTAAAATTCTTTAATTGATCTGCTACAGCTAAAGATAAGAATGTCATAGGTGCTGCACTATTTGCATTAGAACCAACAGCTCTAAATTCAAAACGATTACCAGTAAAAGCAAATGGCGATGTTCTATTTCTATCGGTATTATCTAATAATATTTCAGGTATTCTTCCTACATCTAATTTTAATTCGGTTTTTTCATCAGGAGTCATCTTTTTATCTGTAACTCTTTGTTCTAACTCGTTTAATACTTTTGTTAAATAATTACCTATAAAAACAGATATAATTGCCGGAGGAGCCTCGGCAGTACCTAATCTATGTTCATTTCCGGCAGATACAATACTCGCTCTCAATAAATCTGCATGTTCGTATACAGCTTTTATTGTACAAACCATAAATGTAAGAAATTGCATATTTGATTTAGGATTTTTACCCGGGCTTAATAAATTTACACCCGTATTTGTAAGCATTGACCAATTATTATGTTTACCAGACCCATTTAATCCTTTGAATGGTTTTTCATGAAAAAGCACTTTAAAATTATGTCGCCTTGCTACTTTTTTCATTAAATCCATTAACAACATATTGTGGTCTACTGCTAAATTAACCTCTTCAAAAACCGGTGCACACTCAAATTGATTTGGAGCGACTTCGTTATGTCTTGTTTTTATCGGTATACCTAATTTATATGCTTCTATCTCAAAATTATGCATAAATGCACTAACTCTACTTGGTATTGTTCCAAAATAATGGTCTTCTAATTGTTGGTCTTTTGCTGATGCGTGTCCCATAAGGGTTCTTCCTGTAAGTATTATATCAGGACGAGCAACATATAATGCAGAATCAATTAAAAAATACTCCTGCTCCCAACCTAATGTTGCGTTTACTTTTGTTATATTTTTATCAAAATATTGACACACATCAACAGCAGCGTCATTCAATAATGCTGAAGCTCTCAATAAAGGCATTTTATAGTCTAACGCCTCTCCTGTATATGCTACAAATATAGTTGGAATACATAATGTATTATCAAAAATAAATGCAGGAGAAGATGGATCCCAAGCTGTATACCCTCTGGCTTCAAATGTATTACGCAGCCCTCCGCTCGGAAAGCTTGATGCATCAGGTTCCTGTTGTACCAACTTATCTCCATCAAAACTCTCTATAACTCCATCTGTTATAGATGATTCAAAAAAAGCATCATGTTTCTCTGCAGTAGAACCTGTTAACGGATGAAACCAATGTGTATAATGTGTTACTCCTTTTGAAATAGCCCACGCTTTCATTCCTGATGATACTTGGTCAGCTATTTTTCTAGGTATTTTTGTTCCATTCTCAATAGCATCAATAACAGTTTTATATGCCTCTTTTGATAAATGCTCTCTCATTCTTTGTTTATCAAAAACATTCTCAGCAAAATACTCTGATGTTTTTTTTAAAGGATGTTCTATATTCTGTGCTTGACGAGACATTAACGTTTCTATTGCTTTGAATCTTATTGTTGCCATAGTTTCTTATTTTTTTAACAAAAGTAATAATTTTACTACTAGTTTTTAATTTAAAATATTATTTATAAATAAGAATAATAAAATAAACTTGTAAAAAATAGAGGTTAAATATCAATACTGTCCTAAATAAATT
>Ga0256827_10002801_pt1 | contig 11137 bp, 10 predicted proteins | sample CV84metaG_FD_185977 | JGI IMG/M metagenome (GOLD analysis project Ga0256827, IMG submission 185977) | Hydrothermal vent microbial communities from East Pacific Rise, Pacific Ocean - CV84 | ecosystem: Environmental > Aquatic > Marine > Hydrothermal vents | place: Pacific Ocean: East Pacific Rise...
GCGTTTCATCATTACAGCTTGATAAAATGGAGAGAGGTTTCTCATTTGTAAGTGAAACATTAGATATGAGAATGGACAGTTCTGCTGAATTATCTGCCTATGAGGTAGTCAATCAGTATGACCAAGATAAGTTAGAGTATATTTTAAACCATTATGGTGAGGTTCGTTCTTATAAACGTGTGGCAGCGGCTATTGTTGAAGCTAGAAGTAAAAAAAATATAGAGAGTGGTAAGGAACTTTCTGATATTATCTGTGAAGTTGTACCTAAAGGTGGAAAGATTCACCCTGCTACTTTATCGTTTCAAGGTATACGTATAGAAGTAAATAATGAACTGGGTGAAATAGAAGGACTTTTAGATGTTTTAGATGAGAAGTTTAAAGCAGGTGAGTTAAATGGAACTATTGTTTCACTCATAACTTTCCATTCTTTAGAAGACAGATTGGTTAAAAATAGATACAAAAAATGGTCAACAGCATGTATTTGTGATCCCCAAGCCATGCGTTGTACTTGTGCTAAAAACCATCAGTTGGGTAAGATGTTGGTACGAAAACCTATTACAGCAACAAAAGAAGAGTTAAAGATTAATGCTCGTTCACGCTCTGCAAAATTAAGAACATTTATATTTAAAGGATAATACTTGGCTACCAAAATCAAAGCTAAAAAAATAAAAGAAGAGAATGGGGTAACTGGGAGTATGCTACTTATTACTTTTTTTGTTACATCTTTGGCACTGCTCTTAACTTTGCCAAATATTTATCTTGATAATCAAATTTACTATGAAAGTAGGCATATTGCTCATTCTCAACGTATTAAAATGACACTCGAAGAGGAACAGAGTTTAATTAAAACTAAACTTGAAGAGATACATTATAAAGAAAATTTACTTAACACTGATATAAAGTAATTTTATGATTAGGAAGTTTCTTGAGTTTGCTATAGACCGTCCTGTGCTAAATCATATTTTTATGGTTTTGATGATTGTAATGTCTATTTTTGCTTATAAAAATATAGCAAAAGAGATTTTTCCTGCTTCCACATTAGATAAAATTTCTGTATCAGGAGTTTATGCAGGTGCCAGTGCTGATGTACTTGATAAAATGGCTGTTAAAACTTTAGAGGACAATCTAAAGTCTATCTCTGAAATTGATACGGTTTATAGTACCATTCAAAATGGTGTCTTTAATATTACTGCTGATATCAAAACAGGTAACGATACACAGTTGGTACTCTCTGATACCAAAGATGTGGTTGCCAATATCAAGCGTGATTTACCATCCGATATGGATGAACCCGTTGCCAAACTTGTAAAACATGAGTATCCTCTACTTTTAGTAGCTGTCTCGGGAGATGTAGAGCTAAGACGACTTATAGAGGTAGCTGATGATTTAAAAAGTAAACTTTCACTTATAGGTAATTTAAACAGTATTGATATTCGTGGAGAGTCTGATGAAGAGATACTGATAACCCTAGACCAAAAACGAATAGATGGTTATGGTCTCTCTAAAGAGGCTGTCTATAAAGCCATCTCATCTATCTCCTCCATTTTTCCTGTCGGAACAGTAAAGGAGCAGGGAAATCATATTTATATCTCTACTATTAATGGTGAAAAAAATAAAAAACGTTTAGAACAGACTCTCCTTACTGTTAATGGAAAACGTTTCTACTTGGGAGATATTGCAAATGTTGCATTTGATTTGGCAAAACCTGCTCAGATTTCTCACTTTGATGGGCTTACCAACCTTTCGTTAAACATTACTAAAAATGAGCAAGGGAATGCCATAGCTTTGGCAAAAGAGATCCGAACCGTACTAAAAGTGTTTAATGAAAAATATAGAGGTGAAATAGTCTTTGAAGCCTATGCTGACTCTTCTATATGGATTAAAAACCGTCTAAACCTTGTCTCTTCAAATATTTTATTTGGACTTATACTTGTGATGATAGCACTCTTTTTAAGTCTCAACTTTCGTATAGCCTTGGTGGTAGGTATAGGAATCCCTGCATCGTTTATGATAACACTGATTTTTGCAGATGTCATTGGCTACAGTCTAAACATGCTAACACTTCTAGGTGCATTAATTGCACTGGGCATGCTGGTCGATGAAGCCATCGTTGTGGCAGAAAATATCTACAGACATGTAGAGATGGGAAAGAGTCCAAGAGAGGCAGCTATAGATGGTTCAGTTGAGATGTTTCCTGCCATATTAACAGCTACCATGACAACTGTATTTGCTTTTTTACCACTGCTTATTATGACAGGTAAAATGGGAATGTTTATGAAGGTATTGCCTGTAATGATTTCCATTTTACTTATCTCGTCTCTTTTTGAGGCATTCTATTTTTTACCTCTACATGCCAAAGAGTTTTTTTCTATGGGTAACCTTTCAAAGATTCAACATAAAGAGGAAGAGGGGGGAGCATGGCAAGTTATTTATAGCTTTTACAACAGTATTTTAAAACAGTTACTAAAGTTTAAAAAGTCTTCTTTATTTATCATGGTATTGGTAATTTTATTGGGAACGGTAGGTATGGGAAAAATAACCAAGTTTCAAATGTTTCCAGAATTTGACGTGCAACAGGTTTTTTTAAATGGTAAAGTTAATATTAATAATGAGTTAAAAGATACAGAGAGATATGTCTCTATGATAGAGAAAGAGTTACTTAAAAAGTTAGATATGAACAAGACGACTGACTCTTTTACTACTGTGGTAGGTTTTAGAATGAATGCTGACTTGACAAGTGACTTAGGAGAGAATCTTTTCCAAATTATTATTAATTTACATGAAAAAGCACCTGAGAACTTTTTTGATAGGTTTGTTAATCCTATTTTTTCACTGGAGTATGATGATACTGATATGATACGTAAAATCAAAGCTCATGACCTTTTAAAAGAGATAGAAAAAAATGTTCTTCATGATATTCGAGAGTATAAAGAGAATGGGAAAAAGGTTTTTGAAGAGTTTAACTTATTTGCTCAACAGACAGGTATTGTAGGGAATGATATAGAGATTGGCTTCTCTTCTTTAGAACCTAAAAAGGTATTAAGTGCCATTAAAAAAGTAGAAGAAAATCTCTCTAAAGTCACTGGTGTTCATGACATCGGAAACAATGCAGATATAGGAGAGCTAGAGTTAAAGCTACGGGTCAATGAATATGGTCAGTCGCTAGGGTTAAGTGAAGGCTCTATCACTTCTGCTTTAAGAGGTTCATTTTTTAAAGGTGAGTATGCCAAAGCATTTAATCAAGAAGGTTTGGTTCGTATAAAAGTAGAAGACCGATACAAAGATCAAAAAGGAAGCATAGAGAATTTTCAACTTACAACCCCTGAGGGGAAAGTAGTACTTCTAAAAGATGTTTGTGACTTCTATTATCAAAAAAGTTTTGTAAAAATTTTTAAAGAAGATGGAGATAAAGTTCGTTCTACTTTTGCCCGTGTAGATAAAAAAGTAATTGTTCCTACCGAGGTTATGATTCAGCTTAAACCTCTTTTAGAAGAGATAGAAAAAGATGGTGTTAAAGTTCTTATAAAAGGTGAAGAGAAAGAGAATATTAGAATGAAAAAAGAGATGATGGAAGCTTCCATTTTGGCACTGTTTCTTATTTTTATTACTTTGGTCTGGATGTTTAACTCATTTATTCAGCCGTTGATTATTTTATCTATTATTCCTCTCTCCATCTTTGGTGTGTTGGTAGGAACAAAACTCATGGGCATCAACATGACCATGCCAGGAATCATGGGTGCTATTGGTCTAGCTGGTGTAGTGGTCAATGATGGTCTCATAATGTTGGAGTTTGTAAGAAAAGCAAAAACACAACAAGAGATACTCCTTTATGCTTCTCAACGTGTACGACCTATCATTTTGACCTCCGTAACCACAGTTTTAGGTCTCTCTTCACTTATGTTTTTTGCCTCTGGTCAAGCTCTTATATTACAACCTATGGCTATTAGCTTAGGCTTTGGAATCGCTTGGGCAACTGTTCTTAACCTCTATTTTGTTCCTTTGATGTTTGCCGTTATTTATAGGATAAAATAGGAAAGTTTTTTACTTCCCAATCTGCTCTGCAATAGCTCGAATCTCATCATCACTTAGTTGGGCTGTTTGCCATGACATGAGGGGGTTCATGTCTCCCTCTACAGAGTTGTATTTGTAGTTAAAAAGAGTTGCTTCTATGTACTCTGTTGTCATATTTTGGACAATAACTGACCTACCCATGGCAGTTTTTTCAAAGTAGAGACCGTGGCAACCTACACAGTTATCAGTGTTAACCTCTATCGTTATATTCTCTTCAGTTCTATTGTTATCATTTGCAAAACTATTAAGGGTAAAGAGTGTTAGTAGGAGAGTTATAATTGTAGTTAGTTTCATTATCTTACCTCATAAATTATATTTGATATAAGAAGAGTATATTTAAAAGTGCTTCAAATACTCCTTAAGTAGATATCTCTCTGGTTTCAGTAAAAATTTTAACTTCTCATTAGATACATTTGATATAATCGTTGACTTAATTAACCAAAGAAAATAGATATTAATATTTTTTCTAATTAAAAGGATAAAATAGGTGATAAATGCCGTAGAACGAAAGATAGAGCAGTATGTTTCTGAACTTGATGACAGTTATGTAGCATCACTCTATCGAAACTTACCACATGGAAAACGACTGCGTACAAAGTTAATTTTAAAAATTGCTGGTAACGATTTAAAAGTGGTTAAAACTGCTGCAACAGTTGAGATGATACATGCAGCAAGTCTGCTTCATGATGATGTGATAGATGATGCCAATACCCGAAGAGGAAAAGTTTCAGTTAATGCCAGTGAAGGTAATAAAACAGCTATAATGATGGGTGATATACTCTATTCAAAAGCTTTTTTTGAACTCATAAGTATCTCACCAGAGGTTGCGAAAGTTGTTTCAAATGCTGTTGTGCAGTTAAGTCTTGGTGAATTAGCAGATGTAGAGTTGTCTAAGAAGTTTCATACCAATCGTGATGCTTACCTAAAGATGCTCTATCAAAAAACAGCTTCACTTATGGAAGCCAGTGCTGAAGCTGCTGCTATTTTAGTAGGAAAACCTCGTGAAGCCTATCGTCAATATGGACATAACTTGGGTATAGCTTTTCAGATGATAGATGATATTTTAGACATTACAGCAGAGAGTACGACACTTGGAAAACCTGCTCTGCATGATTTTGTTGAGGGAAAAGTTACTTTACCCTATATGTATCTGTATGAAAAGTTAGAGAAAAAAGAGCAAAAGTTGTTGGTCTCCTTACATAGAAAACGTTTAAGTTCTGATGATGAATCATGGATTAAAATGAAAATGGCAGAGCATAAGATAGTTGAAAAATCTTATGAAGAGGCTAAAGTTCTAATAGTAGATGCCATAACACTTATGGAGTCATTGGGTGAAAAAGATTTATCAGAAATTGCTAAATCTATGATAGAAAGAGAGTTCTAAAATGTCTTATCAAGTCGTCTCATTTAACCATAAAAACTGTGAACAAGTTGATAGAGAAAAGCTGGCTTTTGCAACTGATGATGAAAAAAGAGCCATGCTTTCAAAGCTGACAGGTTTTGATTTTATTCAAGAAGCTTATATTGTTTCTACTTGTAATAGAATGGAAATTGTTGTATCTAGTAAAGATACTTTTTCTAGTTATCATGCTATTTTAGGTTTGCTCTCTTTGAAGTCAGGCTTAAGTTTTTATGAACTTAAAGGTATGGGAGGTCACTACGATGGAGCAGATGCTATTTTACATATATTTTCTGTTGTCTCCTCTTTAGAGTCTATTGTTATTGGAGAGTCACAGATAACAGGGCAAGTTAAAGATGCTTTTCGTCTCTCTTTTCAAAATAAAACTGCTGGTAGAGAACTTAACCGTGTAATTTCATATGCTGTAAAGTGTGCAGCAGAGGTACGTAATGTTACCAATATTTCACGTTATCCTCTCTCTATAGCTTCGGTAGCTGTGACACAGGCTCATAAAATATATGGTGATAACATTTCTGGAATGGTAGCTGTTATTATCGGGGCTGGTGATATGGGTATGATAGCTGCTAAAAATCTTTTACGTTTAGACTGTGATGTATTACTTTTAGGACGTAATCGAGAGAAGTTAGAAGAGAAAGCCAAAGAGCTGGGTGATAATGTTTGGATAGATACCATGGATAACCTTCATAAGTATCTCAATCGTTACAGACTACTCTTCTCTGCAACTTCAGCAAAAGAGACGATTATTAACCCTTCAATGATAGAAAACGATAACCTAGATAGAGTATGGTTTGATATGGCAATTCCACGAGATATAGATGAGATGGGGATAGAGAAACTTAAACTTTTTAGAATAGATGACTTAAAGGGTATTTCTCAAGAGAATTATGCTTTGAAGCAAGAGCAAGCTAATCGTGCTGTTGAGATAGTTGAAAAGTATAAAGATGCATTTTATAAATGGTTAAGAAAACTCTCTATAGAACCTGTCATAAAAGATATGAGACTTCAAGCAAAGTCAGCTATAGACAAAGAGTTGGAACGGGCTATTAAGAAGAAATTTGTTCCAAAAGAGTATAAGGAAAATATAGAGAAGATGGCAGAACAGATGTTTAAGCGATTTCTGCATGATGCTACACAAAATTTACGTCAATGTTCATCAGAGTCAAACTCTACAAAACGAATTGATGCTATAAAAGATATATTTCAAATCATTACAGACGATGTTGACCTGACCAAATATAAAAAAGAACACCATGTTAAAGGATACAAATAATGAGATTTTCAAGAATGCTAATACCAACGATGAAAGAAGCACCTAGTGATGCTGTTTTAACTTCACATATATTACTACTACGTGCAGGGTTTATTCAGTCATCAGGTGGTTCTGGACTTTATAACTTTTTACCACTTGGAAAAATTACTTTAGAGAAAGTAAGAGCCATTGTAAAAGAGGAATTAGATAAAGCAGGATGTAATGAAGTTCATCTTCCTATGGTAACATCACTTTCACTTTGGGAAGAGACAGGACGTGCTGATAAATTTGGTAAAGAGCTACTTCGATTTAAAGACAGACATGAGAATAACTATACTCTAAGCCCAACCAATGAAGAAGCGATGGTAAACTTGGTACGTCAAACAGTTAAAAGTTATAAGCAACTGCCTTTAAATGTCTACCAGATAAACTGGAAGTTTCGTGATGAGGTTCGTCCACGATTTGGACTAATGAGAGGTCGTGAATTTCTTATGAAAGATGCTTATAGTTTTCATGCCTCTACAGAAGATATGGAACGTGAGTTTGCTCTTATGGAAGAGACCTATAAGAAGATATTTACCCGTTTAGGTTTAGATTTTAAAGTAGTAGAAGCAGACTCGGGTGCAATAGGTGGTGCTGGTTCAAAAGAGTTTATGGTTTTGGCTGACTCTGGTGAAGATACCATTATGGTTTGTAACGCTTGTGACTTTGGAGCCAACACAGAAGTGGTAGCAGAAGATGAAAAAACTTGTCCTAAGTGTGGTGGTGAACTTAGCCAAACAAAAGGGATAGAGGCTGGGCATATCTTTCAACTAGGAACAGTTTATTCTGAACCTATGAAAGCAGAGTTTTTAAATGAGAACCAAAAGCTTGAACCTTTTATTATGGGAACTTATGGTATTGGTGTTAGCCGTTTACTTGCTGGAATCATAGAGCAAAACCATGATGAAAAAGGTTGTTTGTGGACAAAAGAGTCTGCACCGTTTACTGTAGACATCATCGTAGCAAAAGCTAAAAATTCTGAGCAGATGGAAGTGGCAGAAAAACTTTATGCTGAACTTCAATCTAAAGGTATAGATGTACTTTTAGATGACAGAGCTGATAAAAAAACAGGTTTTGGTGTAAAAGTAAAAGACTTTGAATTGATTGGTATGCCATATGCAGTGGTGATTGGTAATGATATATCTGAAGGTAAAGTTGAATTTATAACAAGAGCAGGATTAAAAAAAGAAGAGATGGCATTAGAGAATCTGCTTGAAACTATTATGGAAAAGTTAGCGTAATGCTGTTTATAGTTCCTTATTTCTTTTTAGAGCTTTACTTTTCATTGGCTGTTGGCTCAGCCATAGGCTTTTTTGGTTCTGTACTTTGGATATTTGCAACATTCATTATAGGTATGGGACTTATTCAAAACTCAGCGATGACCATACAAAAGAGTATGGGTAAGTTGGCAGGTGGGCAGTTAAACATGAAAACATTTCATGATTCTGCAACAGCATACTTTTTAGGTGCGATACTTTTAATCATTCCTGGAGTTTTTTCTGATATTTTAGGATTAATTGCACTTTTATATACTTTTTATTTACAATTGGGTGGTACAATACCAAGTTCAAAAAATAAAACGAATATAAATAATTTAAATAAAGAAGGAGACGATGATGTCATTGATGTCGAAATTATTGAGTCTAGCAGTCATAACAACATTAAGCCTTAGTGCTGCTTCAGATGAAGATGATGTAAAGAGTTATATTAAAAATTATATGGTTAAAAATGACCAAGTAACAGTAACCAGTGTTGAAGTTATAGATAAAAAAGCTTTAGATAATCCAAAAGGCTGGGAAGTATATTTTGTAAATATTCATGCCAATGTTAAAAAAAGTCCAACAGTTTTTGATAAGGTAACTGTACCTGAAACTCTGTTTGTAAAAGACAATTTTACTGTTCCAGTTTTAATTAATATGGAGACGGGTGAAGATTATAAAAAGACCATGAAACCAGAGTTAAAATCTGATATTTATGATGCAAAGCATTTAATTGCAGGAAACAAAGATGCCAAACATAAATTGGTTATTTTTTCTGATCCTCAGTGTCCATTTTGTAAAACAAAAATTCCAGAGATTTATAAAGCTGTAAAAGCCAACCCTGAAACTTTTGCACTGTATTATTATCATTTCCCTCTTTTACGAATTCACCCTGTATCAGATATTATTTCACGAGTGATGCTTATAGAACAGGCAAAAGGTCATTATGATAAAGTGATAGAGATGTATGGTTTAGAGATTAATCCTAGAGAGGTAAATGCGACTAAAGTATTGGATATTATTAAGAAAAAATATAATGTTACTGTTACAGAGAAGCAAATGGATAAACCAGAGATTCAAAAAGAGTTGACATTCGATAAAGATATGGCAACAAAATCTATGGTATCTGGAACACCAACACTATATATAGATGGTAAATGGGATCCAAGTAGAAATGAGTACAAAAAGTTTGCAAAAAACAAAAGTGCAACTGATGATAGTAAAAAAGATGAAAAAAAGAAAGACGAAGATAAAAAATGAACGACAAGTATCATCGATTCTATCAATGAATTGTTTGATACTGCTGTAGACTTTTTTAAAAATATATTTAACTAAGAGAGGGTTTTTTTGACTAAACTAACCATAGCAACCAGAGCAAGTGACCTTGCTCTTTGGCAAGCATATCACGTACGAGATAGAATAGAAGCAGCATTTCCTCATATCACTGTGGAGTTAAATAAAATCACTTCAAAAGGTGATAAAATATTGGATAAACCTTTAGCCCTTATAGGTGGAAAAGGACACTTTACCAAAGAGTTGGAAGATGAGATGTTGGCAGGAAATGCAGACTTAGCTGTGCATTCACTAAAAGATGTACCAACTTATATGCCAGAAGGTTTAGAGTTGGCTGCCATAACTGAACGTCAAGACCAGTCAGATGTTTTTCTTTCTCATAAATATTCCTCTTTTCATAGTTTGCCAAAAGGTGCTGTGGTTGGAACCACAAGTTTAAGAAGAAGAATGCAACTGCTTTCAGTTCGTCCAGACTTAAAAGTAAAAGATCTAAGAGGAAATGTAAACACACGTCTTAGAAAGTTAGCAGAGGGTCAGTATGATGCGATTATTTTAGCGTTTATTGGTCTTGATAGACTGGACCTTTTAAAAGACATCCCCTTTACGGAAAAGCTTCCTCTTTCAGTTATGATACCTCCTATGGGACAAGCCTCTTTAGGTATTCAAATAGTATCGGCAAACGATAAGGTACGAGAAATAGTAAAGATTTTAGATGATGAAGATACCCACCTTTGTGTAAAATTGGAGCGAGATTTCATAGAAGCCATAGGAGCAGGGTGTTCAGCACCTGTAGCTGTTAATGTTACTATAGATGGTGAGATGGTTGTCATTAAGTCAATGATAGGTTATCCAGACGGTTCTAAAATTTTAAAAGAAAAAATAGGTGCATTACGTACTTCATGTCAAAGCTTGGGGCTACTTCTTGCTAAAATCATGATGAACAATGGTGCCATGAAAATTCTTGAAAAAGCAGAAAAAATGGCTTTTAAAGAGGAAATGCCTCAACGAATATAACACTTTTTCTTAATATACTTTGGGTTTTTAAAAAAGTATATTAAGGAATAACATGATAATAAAAAAAACCGTTCTTTTTACAGCACTCTTAACTACTTCTCTCTTTGCAGAATTTCACTCAAGCATCTCTAAAATAACTCCAGATATAAAAAAACGTATGGTTGATGGTAACTCATGGCGAAAAGGTTGCCCTGTTGCTATAGTAGATTTACGTTATATTCAAGTAGATCATTTGGATTTTACAGATAACATAAGTAGAGGCGAGATAATAGTCCATAAAGATGTGGCAGACGATGTGGTGGCTATTTTTGAAGAGTTATACAACATGAACTATGCTATAAATCAGATGCACTTAGTAAGTGACTTTAATGGTAATGACTGGAAATCTATAGAGGCAGATAATACCTCTGCCTTTAACTGTAGACCAACTACAGGACATAAAAATAAGTGGTCAAAACATGCTTATGGAAGGGCTATAGATATTAATCCAATAGCAAACCCCTATATTTCTAAAAAAGGTCATATTTCTCATAATGCTTCTCAACAGTACAGAAAAAGAGTACATAAAGACCTAAGTAATTTAAAAGATAGAGCTTTGCTCTTAAAGAATGACCCTGCTACAAAAGCTTTTAAAAGTTATGGTTGGAAATGGGGTGGTGATTGGAATACCATTAAGGATTATCAGCACTTTGTGAAGAAATAAATGGTCAGTGTAAACTGACCCTATAAATCTTCAAGCCAAATAGTCATATCTGCATCGCTAGGCATTTTCCAGTCTGCTCGTGGGCT